>Ga0182013_10000962_pt1 | contig 39882 bp, 53 predicted proteins | sample 612S2MmetaG_FD_120487 | JGI IMG/M metagenome (GOLD analysis project Ga0182013, IMG submission 120487) | Permafrost microbial communities from Stordalen Mire, Sweden - 612S2M metaG | ecosystem: Environmental > Terrestrial > Soil > Wetlands > Permafrost | place: Sweden: Stordalen | collected... | reverse complement strand
GTTTATTCCAGCCAGCTGTTCTAGAAGCTGCATAGGATAAGCTATTTTGCGATCTGGTAAACCAACGAGTTAAAAAGCCCCGAGCATTTGATTTAGGATTGCTTTTAGGATTAGATAAAAGCCATTCCACGGCTTTTTTTAGCTCAAGATCTATATTTATTCCCGGATAAGCCTCGTTCCATCCCTTGCGGTCTTCTTTTGTTATTCCAGTGAAAGACCTAGAAGAAGCATCGAAAGCAATTTTCTCAGAAGCGCGATTTTGCTTCGGAGACTCCCCCTTAGGGGGTGGGGGGGGCTTTTCTTTATCTGGTTTACTATCTGGTATAGGTTGTGCGATCTTGCTCAATCCATTGAGCGATTCCGCGTTGTCCATTGTGTGATTTCGCACAATGCATTGTGTGATTTCGCGTAATGGTAAAAGATCTTTTAATTCAGGGAACCAAGCGTATTCGTCTTTAAATGCGTACCATTGAGTTCTATCGTAAGAGCTCTTATTAAAGTTACCTTTAACTAAAGGACCATCTTTATCGCAAAGTTTGTTTAGGATACGTTGAATTTGATCTCGACTCCAGAAATCGAATAATCGAGACAATTCTTTTTGTGAATGATATGTCCAAGTTTTCCCTTCGTGGAAATTCCTATCTCCATTGATGTTACATTCTATCCAGAAATGGAAATGATAAAGGACGATAGCTGCATCGACTCCATAGACTTTAGCAACTTTTGGATCAAAACTGAAGATTGCGGGCATGAATGTACCTGTCAGTAAATAATTTACTTACCTGGTAACTTCTATTTGACTATAAACTTATTCGGATGTACGTATAATTGCACGTTCGGATATGTCTATTAGCTCTTTGGAAGCTACTAGATGTTATGATCTAATCTGTAAATTAGATCTCCCGAAACCTAAAAGCAGTTTCTAAGGAAGGGTCAACATACCCTTCCTTTTTCATTTTATGCAAATTAAAATTCGAGTTTAGCTATGGAAAATGACCTCTGTCCCGAGTGCAGAAAAGAGCACATACCTAACGAAACAACAAGAGCAGCGATGGAAGAAGCGAGAAAAGTTACCTACACAATGGCTGAACTAGAAAAAATTTTTAGTAAGCACCATACTAAGACACTAAAAGAAAAGCATAAGGCGTTAATAGCCTTCCAGAAAGATTTCGGAACGAAAAGCCCTCTCCCCGAATATCTAAAAGAAGATTTCGACATAGCTGAAGCTTTGAGAGACATGTGTACAGCGATCATTAAGTTACAATCTGAAATCGACTCGAATGTATAGAAAACCTAGCACTTATAGGTAAAAAAAACTCCCACAACATTACATCATGGGAGCATTTTTACATGAATAGAAGCTTTCTACAACTAAAAGCAGGATTACCATAACTTGTACATGTGAATTGTGCAAGAAAGCTTTGTCATAAAATGAAAAAACCCCCAAAGCACTGTGCTAAGGGGGAAATCCTAAACGAGTATAAACTTGCTATAACTGAGAGCGAAGTTATTGTAACTTATGCGTGAAAATTGTCAACGATTTGCGAAGTTTTTTATAAAATGAAAAAACCCTCGGCATAACTCTTGAAAGGGAGAAAAACCGAGGGAAACAACCATTGGAAAGATGCTTTTTTTAAGTTAACGTAATCGCTGCTTTTCTGTCTAATTCTTTAGCTACATCCATAGGCATATAACTACCATCTTCCATCTGCACGCACCAATTGTCAGCGACTTTGCCACCATGGACATGCCGATAGATGTAGGTGTATAGATGAAAGCAAGCGATGTCCTCAGCTGGATGATTTCTATAACTAACCTTATAGAACCCCATTTCGTCTTTGAGTAGGACGTCGCCATAGGAAGAATATCCTTTACGATTGTACCACTTGATTCGCACTTTCCATCTCCATAATAATTGCTTTAAGTTCGATTGCACCCGAACAAATCTTGTGAAAGCCTTCGACTCCAACCCAACCGATTAAAGTATCCCTGAAGTATTTGTCGTCACCTTCAAATTTTATGTGGTCGCCTTCAATCTTCATCCTTTTTTATCCATAGCTTTAGCTTTGCGATTCTTTAGCCATTTTTTGAGATCATTTTCGTAATACGTCCCATCTATCTCGTAAATACTATTAACCCCTTTTTTGCTGCATACTTCGCGAATTACCCAGTCTTTAGAGTGATCTTCCTCAAGGAGGGAGTCGAGTTCGGCAGATTGGGCTTCGGTTAGAGGAATATGTTTGCTTTGCACGTGATCTCTTCCCATAGCACTCTCGCCGTCGTCATCAGCCGGGCATACGCCAACCATCGCAGCTAGACTTGCTCTTCTGCAATAGGTAACAGCGGCAACAAACGATTGAGGGTCATGTTTAACTAGAAGGATAGGCATGAAAGAGCGCATCCATTCCCCAGAGCTGTGAGATAGAGTCGTGACTAGAATGTATTTGTCATTGTGAGTCTCTATAGTCTGCATTACAGCTAGACCATTCTGACTGAGAGGTTGTCTGCATGCTTGCCATACACTAGATAGATCGGCATATTTACTTTTAAAGAAAGGGTTGTCGGTGTCTTTAATTGCTCCTTCTATAATTCCCTGAGCTTTTGATAAAGCCTCTGTGAGCTTAGCGATTGATTCACTAGATCTGAGTGATTCCATTTCCTATCTCCTCTCCGTGTTTGATTCGTAGTTCTATATATCTATTTAGGTTGTAGATTCTGAGTTCGAACTGCTGGTAGATCTCATAAGCTTCGTCTATGGATTTGCTAGTCGCAAGATTCGTGGCGAGTTCAGTCCATTCGTCGTTTAGCAACTGCACGAAGGTAAGTCGTAGGTATTCGTTCATCTCTTTATTCATGTATCCTCCTTTCGGTTATAACCTAACATACAAAACTTAAAACATTATGTGCAAGTAAAAATTGGACAAAATATTTCTAGTGGAAATTGCACACATTTGTTATGATGTAAGTAACAGAACAAGAGATGTTAATGGATCTTAAAACATACTTAAAAACAAAAAATCTCTCCCCTGCAATCTTCTGTAAAATGATCTCCGTATCACGATCCACAATTTATAACTGGATTCGTGGAATGCGTTCCCATCGAAGGATAGCCAAGAAAGTAGAAAAGATTACGAAAGGGGAAGTGAAGATGAAGGATATGGGTCATGATTCTGATTGAAATCCCTGAAAGACCTCTTTCTTCCGTCCATCATCAGGGATACGGTAGAAGAGCATACGATCCACGTGCTAAAGACAAGAGACGGATTAGAACCTGGATGAGACAGCAGTACGAAGGAAAGATGATAGAAGGGGCTGTTAGCATTAGAATGGACTTTTACCTAGCGCATCCAAAGTCGACATCGAAGAAGAAAGTAGAAATGATGTTAGAAGATAAAATTCAACACACAAAGACACCGGACACCTCGAATTTATATTACCTATACGAAAACTGCTTAAAAAACCTAGTTATAAAAGATGATTGTCAAGTTGTTGAATTTACTGCGAAGAAATGGTACTGCCGACCAAGTCATGAAAAAACCATCATTAAGATATACCCAAGCAAAGAGGAAATTGTTATGCCACTTAGAAAAGGGACATCAAGAAAGGTTATCGGAAGCAACATCAAAGAAATGGAGCGTTCCGAACATCCAAAAGACCAAAGCATTGCTGCCGCACTCAATGAAGCAAGAGAGTCCGGAGCAAAAATACCTAAGAAAAAGATTACAAAGAAAAAAGGATAGAAGTGAGTAAGCATAAACTGAGCAAAAGAGAAGTGAGAGCGCTATTTGATATAATGGAAACACACGTACTACGCATATCGCGAACAAAGATACCCAGTACCGCAAAGAGACTTACTTTCGAGTTAGATTTGCTTAAGAAAATGGCTTCTTATTTTGAAAAAGACGAGGAAGAGAATGAGTAAAAAAGAATCTTGTGGAGGATGGTTAATCATCAACTCTGTCTTGATTTTTGCCCTTCTCTTTCTTCTCACGAGGTACCTTTTCCCCGATAAAATAATTTTACCAAGTTGGTTTGTATGATATACACATTTTATAGAACTCACAGAATCCTAAGAGTAGCATCTTTAATCCTAGCAGGAGTGTTAGCTTTAGCAGCGGTTCAAGGATTTAGTTACGTGATAGATATAGAGTTCGATGGCCCTTCCCGACATATACAAGAGATGGAGCATGAGAACAACCGCGGACGGGATGAATATGAACGTCGGGGTACGGGAGAGTCGCTAGATGATAGAGAAGAAAGAGAAGCCACCCATTATGAGATGGAGCACATGTCTTGATGGCTAGAAAAGAGAGAGTAGAAGACTTAGGTAGGATAGCGGAGCTGATGAAGCAAGCTCTTAACCATGAGATGTGGGATATCAAAGATACTTTTTCACGTGATAAAGAGTTTGCTGAGCTATTCCAAAATCTCGAAAAAGACAGGCAATATGAAAAACTAAACGAACTTGCTTACAATATGAGTTCTCTTAGAGATTTGCTATACGATGTGAGAGAGATAGCCGACGGCGATGAAGATGAACCTGATGCAATATACAAGGAGTAAATATGTTATACGAAGATTTTTTAAGATATAAAGCGGCAAAGAATCAAGAGATTGTAGCGCAGATGACACTTCCTCTAGAGGAAAATAAAGAAGCGAATAATCTGCTCTTAGATCGACTAATCTACGACAACATAGAGAACTTTGGGAAGTTCCTGCAAGTCATAACAGAGAATAAGCAGGATAGACCTATAGTTGTGGAATTTTACGAAATGCAAAAGAGGATAGTAAGATTGGAGACCGAATCGGAATGCTCGAGCTAGCAATCAAAATAAAGACATCTGAGCGCACACAAACGCACAAACATGTGGTTTATGAACCAATGACATTAGATCGTGAGGATAAGATACTCGCAGCCCTAGTTAAGGAAGCTGTAGATAAGTTTGGTGAAGAACCTGACGAAGTCTCAATTAGAGCCTTGTACTTCTGGTAGTTCGTTATTTACAAATCTTTCAACGAGTTTGTGAATAGTCTTCTGCATAGGGAGCCCTTTTTGTGCACATATCACCTTAAGGGCTTTATGTATTGGAGGATCTAACTTTAGTAGAACGTATCCAATGATTTCTTTATTCTTTGCCATGGGTTCCTGGAGTTAATAAATTGCTAAAAAAGTGAACACGAGGGTGCATACGCAGGCGGTTATGAACCATACTGCGCATAGAAATAGGTCATTGCTCGTTTCTATTCTGGCAACTCGTCTTCTATCAGTCTTTCTTTTCCACACATCCCTTGACAATTCGAAAATTCTGGATATGGATAGCATTCCAACCAAGCAAAAGAAGAGAAGGAGAATAGCTTTAAAAAATAGCATATGACCTCTTTGTAAATACCAGATTAGCAAAGAAAGGAATTTGTTGCACTTAAAAAGTAAGGTTTGTTATATTTTATGTAGCGGGAGAACTGGACCGATAAAGGAATAGTAGTACGGCGAAATCGTTTCTAGAAGGGCGGGGTAGCTATCCGTCAAAAAGGAAGAAGTTGCCCGAGTACTTCACACTAACTCGGGACGTATTGGCTCATAGCTTAACTGGTAGAGCGGCTCTCTGTTTAAGAGCGGGTTGTGGGTTCGAATCCTACTGAGCCATATTTAAAAGAGGGTTTATGGAATGCAAGCGGTGTAAAAAAAACTTTAAAAGTTCAGTCATAATAGAAGGAAAAAGAAAGTTCCTGTAGATCCCAATAAAAAAGAAATGCCTATATCTACTACTTCTAGTAAGTATCTTTTATTAAAAGAAGTAGAAAAATGCATATTAGTATGTTGCAGGTGTCACAGAGAAATACACGCAGGAATGACATATGAAAGACAGATCAAACGACTGGCAGATACACAAACAGCACCCTTCAAAGCGTAGAGTGCTTATCAACACTTTAGAATATGTCGTAGATGACCAAGCAGCTTGCATAGCGCACTGTCTACTGCTCCTTACAGATGCGATTAATGACGAGAGCCGAACTGTGGAAAAGAGTAAATGAAGTGCTTTTGGATATTCTTACTCTGGTTCGTGATGCTAATGGCTATCATATCCATAATCTGCGATGTGATGTATGGATAACTTCTAAGGACACGGGATCTTGCCTCACGGCAGCTCCGTGCCTTAGTTTATTAAGATTTTAAAAGTTGTCAAGGGAAAAATATGTACATTCAAGATTATTTAGAAGATTTTATGTCATATGATGAGATGGAAGAATTTGCAGAATGGCCAAAATATTGGAATACACTGCATGGTGAAGTCTGCAAAATAAGCGTAACATCAAAAATTAGAGAAGACATCCCAAAAATGGTAAAGTTATGGAGAGAAGGGAATGAAGGCAGAGCTTGAGAAATATCTATGGGAAGAAATAGAACGGATTGGATTTGGCAATCCGTTTCCCAGAGATGTTATTGAAAAAATGATTGAGGATGGAAAAATACAGAAAGCCAAACAAGCATGGCGTACTTTAGAAAAATGGTCGGATAAAGGTTGGTATACATGGGGATCTATTATGGATTTAGGTTGGAAAAGGAGACGCGAATAAATGGGTGAATGGGATTCAATGATGGGACAAATAGTTGATGGAAATCAACTACATGCTGAAAGTAATTTTTTGTTCTCCGCAAAATTTCCAGAAATTAAGCAAATGAATGTTTGGATAAAATGCAGCGATCGACTCCCTGAAGAAACTCAATTTATAGGATTGTGCAGTGATGGTTTAATATCCTGCTTTAAAAAAGACAATGATTATTGCATGACTGGTGGATGGGGAATTTGTGGATATTGCGGAGGAACGTCTCTAGCTGTATTAGACGGAGTAAAAGATGATAGCAGGAATATAAAGAAAATAACCCACTGGATGCCATTACCAACCCCACCTGAAGAATAAAAAACCCCTAACACACGATGTGAAAGGGGCCAAAAGCGGAAAGTCACTAAACACTTCTGATAATTAGTAGCTTAAAAGATTGCTTTTAAATCAGTCATCATTAAAATAAGGTTTTGATAACTTTAAATTTTAATGGTATATGACTAAAAAAAAGACTGTTAGAGTTAAAAAACAAAGAGTTTTACCACCCACGAAAAGGCCCGAAAAAAAGCATCAAAAGCTTATATCTGAAGAAATTATAGCAAAAGCATTAATAGCAACTAAAGGACTTCAATACTTAGCGGCTGAAAAAATAGGCATGAGTTATCAGCATTTATCGGAAAGAATATCTGCTTCAGAATATCTTCAACAAGCTAGAGAGCATGCAGTCCAAAGAAGATTAGACATAGCTGAGATAAACCTCTCCGAACTAACAGAAGAGAAAGAACTAGGCGCTATTACTTTTATGCTTAAGACTAAAGGTAAAGATAGAGGATATAGCGAGACTACTCAAGTTGCAGTAGATCCACAAACGCAAGCGGGAATACTAGCACTTATGACGCAGTTCGCAGATGCTCAAACACTCTACTCAGCACGTAAGATTGTAGATAGCAATAAAAGCGAAGAATAAAGGTCGTAGTGAGTGATAGGGAGTTGCATAGCATGTGAAGGCAGATTCTCTATATTCTTAATCATATCATCTAACATCTTTAAATAATCATCACGTGTCAGTTTTGGCACTTCATACGGCACTTTCTCATTATGAAACTCACTTACCTTAACCGCGATCTCATTATTTTCATCATCAACACGGATAAAGTTTTTATAGCTGGGATCTTTGGAAGCAGTCTTAAAAGTATCAGGACCACCTGTAATGCTAATCTCACCGCACTTACATTCTATATGGTCGTAGTAATGAAAGGATTCGATGATTGATCCACATAGACGACACTTAGCTCTATTTCGCATGACAAAAACCTTATGTTTTAAGTAGCATAACATTATGCAACATCCTTTAGCTCCAAAGCAATTACAGTTTATTGTTGAGTCCCAGGCGAAATGGAATATCGCTCATGGATCTGTACGTTCTGGTAAGACGGTCGGTACACTCATGCGCTTTATGCAAGCGTCATACAAATGCCCTGATAGCCAGATATTCATGGTGGGACATTCATCTGATACCATCTATCAAAACGTTGTGCGACTACTATTAGAATCAGAACAATTTGCTATGTTTAGACCATTCTGTACATGGTTTGCAGGAAAGAGACAGCTACGCTTTATGGATAAGACTATCACATGTCTTGGTGCTAAAGATGAAGGTGCTATAGGTCAGTTCCAAGGTAAGACATTCTCATTAGTACTATGCGATGAAATGACTCTCTACCCTGAATCAATTATAGACATGATCGATACTCGCCTATCTAAGCCTCATTCTATGGGCTTTGCTTCCATGAACCCATCTCATCCTAATCATAAGATCAAGCAATGGATAGATAAGGCTGAAGCCGGAGATGAAAACTATTACGCCTTACACTACACACTAGATGACAACCCATATGTAGGTGAGGATTACAAACAACGTATCAGAGACTCACTCTCTGGACTCTTTTACAAGCGAAATTATCTCGGCCTATGGTGTCTTGCTGAAGGTGCGATCTTCGACTTCTTCGACCGTAAAATCCATGTAGTCGCTCGCCCTCCCCGAGCAGCTGAGTACTGGGTGGCCGGCATAGACTATGGAACGGTAAATAATTTCGCCTGTATTTTAATGGGAGTAAGTACTGGAAGATTTTCTCAGACGGGTGTTTGTCGTTGGGCTGAGAAAGAATATGTATGGGATAGCAAAAAGATGGGGAGACAGAAGACTAATTCAGAATATGCAGATGACGTAATGGAGTTTTTAGAGCCTTATGGAGTAAAAGCTATATATGTAGATCCTAGTGCCGCTGCATTTAAAGTTGAGCTAAGAAAGCGCGGCTTACATGTAGTAGATGCAGACAATGACGTTGTAAATGGTATTACATTTATGACCTCAGAAATGAGAAAAGGTAATCTTTTTGTGTGTAAAGACTGCGAATATTTGATAAATGAGCTAGAAAGCTATGTCTGGGATTCCAAGGCCGCAGAGAAAGGATATGACCAACCATTGAAAAAGGCGGACCATTGCGTAGACGGTTTAAGGTATGTAAGTTTTACCCATAAAGTCTCCGTATACAACGAATACCTCGAAGCCCAGAACCAACAGAATTACCTTAAGAATAGATTCCAGCGCACTTTCTAATTGCCCTTTCTTGCCATAATAAAATCTTTAAGATATTGTTTGATCTTACAATCACTTGGGGGTCATTTGGGCATTGCATTAACACCTTGGAACACTTCCGCAGAGCCTACTCAAGGCAATATCATCACATGGCTAGATAACGTAGTTGCTAAGTCTAAACCTTTTGAAGATGCAAGATGGAATCAAGCTAACATTGATACTCTCTTCGTTGCGGGTAACCAGTCTTTCATCAATAGATCCCTTTCTTTTAATCCTGGTATCTCAGTACAGAACTATTACTTTAACTTGATACAGCAACCAATCAACATGGTCACTGGCCGTCAGCGCCAGCACCGTAAGTCTATAGTATACCAAGCAGCAGATGGAGCAGATCCACATACTACCGATCAATACACACGCCTTATTATGGAAGTATGCCAAAAAGAAGGGATACATGAGCAGTTCAGTAAGTCATGCGAGTTCTCAGCTGTAGCAGGGTTAAACCTGATGCAACCATATCTTGATTTTACTGGAGATGACCCAGCTCAAGGGCAGCTAAAGCTAAAAGTATGGGAATATAACTCATTTATCGTTGATCCATTCTTTCGCAATCCCGATATGAGTGACTGCCAGTATGTAGTATGCCAAGAATACATCTCAAAGACAGAAGCAGACCTGCGATTTCCTGGTAAAATGGATAATGTGAGCCCACAAATGTCCTCGCCTCAGCGGTTCGGTAACTTCTATTTTCTTCCGGAAAACTTTACCATGAATCGCTCGGGATTATTTATCCTTACCTATGCATGGTACAGATCAAACAAAAAGAGAAAGCGTCTATATAGCCCTAAACTGCATCAATTCTTTGACTTTGCAGGTGGTGATGGACAAGCAGAAGAGATATTACAGTACATACTAGACCTAGAAGAGGTAACAGTAGATTCCCCAGTATGGAAATGCGCTGTCGTTTTAAATGATAGACTGATGTTTCACGCTGACAACCCACTATGGGAGGGGCCAGAATGCCCATTTGTCCCTAACTTCTGGAATTATGACCCTCATATCAATCAGCCTGAGCTTAGATCTCGCTCTCTAACCTTTGCTATGCGCTCTCCTCAGTTCTTATTTAACCATAAAGTCCTTCAGAATAATGATATTGCAGCTGCAACTATCAATGCTGGATGGAAACGTAAGGTTGGAGCTGTTGCTAATGAAGACAATCTTAAGAAAGCAGGGCAAGGATGGGATGTCATAGTTAATGAAGGCTATGAGATGACAGACGTTGAGAAGATCATTCCTTCGGCTGTTCCTGAGTCAGACCTAGCATTAGCACAACAGATGTCCGATCTAGTCTTTAAAGTGTCTGGTATTGATATAGAGAACTGGAGTGGTCAGCAAGATAAGCAGATATCATCTCTTACATTGCTTATGAAGCAAGATGCTAACCTATTACCATTCCAAAAGTATTTCGATCAGTGGGACTTTGCATTAAAGCTATTAGGCGAGCGTCTACTACAGATATCTCTTAACAACTGGACAGCTGAGAAAGTAGGACTCATTATTAATGAGGAACCGAGCGCTCATTTCTATTCCAAGGTCTTTGCTAAATATAAGACTGTAGTAGAAGAAGGAATTCTTACACCTACACAAGGAAACATGCAAGCGCAGCAGATGCTTGATATTAACCAAGTATTTGGTCGCGAAGTATTCCCTCCATCTATGATCATTCCTAAGATGAATATCACAGGTAAAGGTGAGATCATTCCTTATCTACAACAGCAAGAAGAGCAAGCAGCAGCAATGCAAGCAGAAGCTACTAACATACAGCATGCCTTTGAAGAGTCTAAACTTAAAGAGATGACCTCTAAAGCAGCTCTTAACATTGCATCAGCTAAAGAAAGATATGGACGCTTTGAATCAGATCTAGGACTTAAAGAAGAAAGAGAATCTGAACTATCTAAAAACAAAGCACTCGCTACTAAAGCTAAGATGGAAGCCCTCGAGAAGATGGTAGATGTTACAGCGAAGCTTGGAGCGGTAGAGACTATGATGAAGATGGGACAGATAGACGCTATGGGCGATGCGGAAGCCGCTGAAGAAAGGGCAGCTACTGAAAGAACCAGGCATGAAGCGTTTAGCTCTGAGTTCGTAACAAAGATAATGAATGGCCTTCCTACTATTCCCGGGCAAGAGCCAGGTGCTGAGCAAGGAGCGCCACAAGAAGAGCAGCCGATGTAAACAAATTCTTGGATATATACGGATGTAGTGGTATAAACTAAAGTTAAAGAAAAAGAGCATAAAAGCTCACAGGAGATAGTATGGCAAAGCGCATTGATGATCACAGCTTCTGGGCTGGTGGCAAATCTAAAGGTTCAGTATTTCCAGAAGGTGTAAAACACAAGATGGAATCTTCAGCTGAAGGTGCAGGAGCTTTAGGAAAGTATGAAGATACAACCGAAGCAATCAAGTCTCAGCAAGAAATGGGCATTAGAAAAGCTAAAGCTCATCCTGTTAAAGCTGAATACAGAAACTAATTTGGGCAAATGATGGGGTGACTCTCGTCGCATCGATGGAGATTGCGCATTGATCCAAGAGGTGGACCCAGCCAAATGCGCTTTATTAATGAGGCAATATGAAATCAGGTTTTAAAGATCCTACAGCGATCAAATCGCAACGTCCAGAAGACAAGCCAGTTGATGGCAAGAAATCTCCTTGGGATTTCAGATGTCCTCAATATGATGAAAGATCATCCTCTTTTGTAAATGCAGGCACCCATTATGGCGTAGGTCATAAGCAACCTGTAGGTCGTGAAGGCAATCCTAAGCAATTTGTTGATGTTCTTCCTCAAGGAAGAGTAAGGACTATGAGAGATGATGAAAAAGGTTAAGGGATTGAAGCAAGCACACACATCAAATGCTAAGCGCGGCATGGGCGATGCTTATGGATCTGGTATGAAGAACCCTATCGGTAAGATAAGAGATGTATCGACAGTTACGACTACACCTCTGTCTAAAGTAAAGCTTAAAAAACCGCCTAAGTCGATGGCTTAGCCATTAATTTGGCATATTCCTGTTGATATAACTCTTGGTCATCGGGCTTTGGATATCCTTTCTCCGAAGCTAATCTACATAATAAAGCCATTCGAAATTTAGAAATATCCCTAGCGACTTTATCAATCTTTCTTATCTTTGTGAGAAAACAATCATATTTAAAGTGTAATTCTTCTACAGAAAATTTTAAGTCGATAGCTAACACGGTATACACTTTATCTGTCATATCATCCTAAACGGTTGTTTTTTTGCTCTTTGCTTTATCTCTTCATATATCTTAGCGATTACCTCATCAGGTAAATCATCATCTTCTTTCTGCTCTAGTTTGCGCGGATCTGTCTTAAATAGGTGTATGCTCTCTACTACAGTTTCATTCTCTAGCATTTTACCTTTAGTATAGGCATCCCACATACCACGATCTGGAATCATCCAGATGACGCGTATGCTGTCATACCCAGGGTTGGTTTTAAATAACATGCTGTTTTCTTGCGCTTGCGGTTTTGTAAGTCGTGGTTGCCATATCAGTCTATGTGTGGGCACTTCATCGATAGAGTTATACTTACGTACGTACGTGGGATCTATAAGAGAGTTCCTAAGATCATCCATAAATAAACCTTCTCGCTCATCTAAAGCTATCTCTCTTTTATGTGCAAAGATGTAGAAAGCATGAGATCCAAACGGTTTGTCATTGATAATTGTTTGGCATGTTTGCCCTATATCGAAGTTTTGTCTAGTAAAATACTCTAGTCTATCATGTGCATCGAGCCTATTGACCTTCATGTATTGCCTTCAAATTATGTTTTAAGTTAAATTAAAAATATATTCGCTAATCGGCGTTAAGATCAAGGAACTTATGACAGCACCAATTCAAGAAACTCAAGTAGCTACAGAAGCTAGACCAAATGACAAAGAATTTAACTTTCGAGCACAGGAAGCTAAATATCAAAGAATGCTGGATGAACGTGATAGGCGTATCGCTGAGTTAGAGCAAAAAAGGATGGCTGTGCCAGATGATTACGATGATGAAGATGACAGTGCAGATCCTTATGTGGATCGTAAGAAGCTTAAGAAAGAGCTTAGTAGACATGGTGAAAAAGTTAAACAAGATGCTAAAAGCGATGTAAAAGCAGCTGTGCAGCAGGCTATATACGAAGAAAGACAGAGATCATGGTTAAAAGCTAACCCAGATTTTACTCAAGTGCTAGAGCATGCACAAAAGCTATATGATGCTGATCCAGAGCTTGGAGATACTATTCTTGAGATGCCAGAAGGATTTGAAAGACAAAAGCTAGTATACAAGAACATCAAAGCACTTGGACTACACAAGCCAGCTGCTCCTAAAGAATCTATACAGACTAAGATTGATGCTAACCGAAGAGGAGCATACTACCAGCCATCAGGAATGGGAGCCGCTCCCTATGCAGCGCAGGGAGACTTTTCACAAGGTGGGCAGAAGAATGCTTATGAGAAGATGATGGAGCTAAAAAGAAACTTAAGGCTTGGGTAATATTACCCAAGCGCATGAGAGATCAGGAAATTATTCTGATCTCTTTTTATATTCTTCTAAGATCCAATCTATCCCTTTAGATTCAAATCTTCTTCGATACATATCTCTAGTAAGACATAATACTTCTTGAATTTGAGTCCGGGTTACTTTTTTTCCATCAATCAAAAATGTTGTGTTGTTTCTACGATTGTTATTTTGAACTTTTCTTGAAACCCAAGCGCAATTCTCTTTGTTGTAGTTGCCCTGATTATCAATTCTATCTAAAGAAAGACCAGTAGGGCAAATACCCATATCTTTTAAAAAAACTTGAAAGTCATCCCATTCAGGGCATACAAATATACCTCTACCTCCGTAATTGGGATAATCTCTAGAATTTGGATCATTGCATCTTTGACGCATAGTAACCCATACTTTATAAGTAGACCTTTCTTTTCTTCCTTGTAAAGTGGCTCCGTGCTTAAAAAGTCTATGATTTTCTCCTTTGGGAGTTCTTTCTGTAGCAGAACAAGATCTGCAGCATTTAGATTTTCCAGAACGTAAATAATATCCGCTAAATTCAGTTGTATAACCGCAAATACATTTAACTTTGTATACTAGATGACCGTGGTGTCTTTTATCTAAAGCTTCTAAAACCGTCCAATCCTGAAATTTATCACCTATATTTAATTCTTTTTTGTACATAATTCCTCCAAATGATATTTTAAAAAATACGTAGCACTTACGTTAACAGTGCAATTCGCGTAAGGATGTATCGCACCATCCATCTAGACAGACTAGAAAACGGACGTAATACGTTCTCGTCCACGGATCTATATGTCGCTAATTGACAAACAAGGAACAATTCCTATGTCAGGTCAAATAACAAATACTGGAAATTTAGGTCCTATGATCCTGCAGTCGCTAGCGCCTGCCATGCTCTATGTGCCTACTCCAACTATGAATTATATTACAATTTGCGATTAATGTCAACCCAGTCGCAGTAAAATCTTTCCTGATTGACTCGGAAGCCCGATGGGGTGACGAGGGGCAAGTTTAAATACAGCCTGAACGACTGAGCGGAGAGACTCGAAAGAGATGCAACAGTCTAAACACTACGTATAGAATGAAGGTAGTGAGAGTGAGTCGAAGAACTTGCTCCGCCTCGCGGGAGGTCACAAAAGTAATAGAATGAAGGTTAGTATGCCTGCAAATGGTGGAACTACTTGCCGCTTTATGCGTCCAAGAAGTTTACAGCCTCCAACAGTGCAACTTGGTAACAGTGGAATCGATAAAGGGTGTGTCGATTTAAAATCTTTCCTGATTGACTCGGAACTCCGATGGGACAACGAGGCGGAAGCAGCGTAAGCTGTACCGTGAACGACTGAGCGGAAAGACTTCGAAAGAAGATGCAACAGTCTGATCTGCAACTATACATGAAATTGCAGAGGGAGATCCGAAGAGTTTTCCCCGCCTCTAGCCGGTGGGTTACAGAAGTAACAGAATGCCACCAGCCCAAGTGCCTCAAAGAGATATAATCGATTAGGCACAAATGGCTTTTTTTGGAACCGGCTGCATCATAAATGAACAGGTTATTCTGCAAGACCAAGAGGGAGTTCTCGCTTGGGTTTCAGAAAGACTGGCTAAACAAGATGGCCAGTATAAACTTAACCTAAATATCTGGGAAAACCTACAGGCCGCATAGGCCCATGGCAACCCGAGGGAAGTTAACATTAATGTTTGCCTTTTGCATTAAGCATTCTAAATTCTTCGAGAAGCAACTCTCTACGTTCTTGAACGTCGATAAATCGTCGTTTAAATTCAGGAGTATTTCTACCCAAAGAACTCGGAAGTTTCGTTTTGTAAAATTCGATCAGCTTATTGCATCTTTCTTTCTTAACACGAAGGAAAGGATGAAGTTTCTCAAGAAGTGGAACAAGGCTTTGAGAACGGAGTTCCCAAATGATCATAGCTTTTCCTTTTTTAGTGGCTTTTCTAAAACGAACAGAACCACCAAATCTGGAAACGATCCAAGGAAAAATGGAATACTTAGTATTCCCTATCTCAAAAGCAACTACATAATTTTTACCTCTGTTTTCTCTTTTATCAGTCCAATGTTGAATTCTGAAGCAACCTTCAGCATCTGTAAGTCCGGCGAAGTAAGCAAAATCTGCTTCAGAAGGGTCAATGCATTTATGAAGACGTTTAACTTCGTTAAATTTTTCTTCAGTAATCAGGTCGCTCATGTGAATATCCTCTTTTATTTTTTTTATGAGATTATCTCTCGTGGAAAGTTCAATGGAAGAAATAGAAATTCCTTTATTTGGGATGATAGAAAGAGCCAAAGAGATGAAAAGAAGACACGATGTCTTTTTGCTAATAATGAAATGTTGGATTTCATTGGCAATCAAAAGAGCTTGTTTTGTTTTTATGGTCCACAAAAAGGAGTCTTTTCTATCAGATCGTTTTTCAGGTCTTTTAGAGAAGGATCCTCCAAATTCTTGAGAGAAATATTCAATTATATTCCTATCAACAGAGCAAATTTGTATAGAATACTCATAAACAAGAATGTTATTCGGTTTTTGAGTATAGGTCCTGACGTAAAAACAGCCGTCTCCATCTATATATCCAGAAAGGTAAGCAAATTTATGTTCCATGACATGGAGTATACCGCCAGGCATACATTAAGTCAACACCCGCAACGACTAACCGGTTGAGGCCTCCTAAAAAAAGGCATGTTATAGTCTAAACTCATAGGAAACTATGAGAGGGGAGATCGAAGCGTTTCCCCCGCCAGAAATGGTCAGTAGATCGCCTGGATCGAAAGTAATAGATAGGTCGCAATGCGCCAGGCTGAGGACTTGATCCTCCGTGACTACGTCGTATCAGCTGCTAGCCAGTTGAACGCAGGTGGCGGAAGCAATAACGATAACCCAACTAACTTGGGCGTATCTGATTTTAGCTTAGTAGCAACTACGCTCGATTCAAATAATGCTTATAAGTTTATGACTGGTATCGAAGGTATGGATCGTTTTGGTACAGGCCCTATCCGTTCAAGTTATTTCATGCTTTCGAGCACTGAACTACAAACGGATTTTGATGGCCTTGTTGGACAAGGTGTTCTAAATAATTGGAACTACCCTACCAATGCAAGTGCACTTCCAAGCGAATGGGGTTCCGTATTTAACGTACGTATCCTTACTAGCTCAGAAGCGCCAGTAGCAAGGAATTCATCTGCTAACGGACGCGATGTTTATTATAACACCGTCGTTGGAAAGCAGGCGCTTACTCATATAAATCAGGATGGATATTCCATGAACCTGATCTATAGAGATCCTTACTATTCCGGTATGCTCGCTCAAAACGCGACTCTTGCTGTGAAGTTTGCGCAAGCGCAGGCAATCACACAAGATACAGCTATTAGAAACCTGCTCTGTACTAGAGCTTCTAACGCAAGCGGGGTATAATATGGCTGAATATTCAAGAATCGCACATGGTAGTTTTACTTCTACAGGTGGACAACAGGCAGTTTATCTTCCTTTTCAACCTACTATTGTAGAACTTTGGAACTATAGCGTAGCAAACGCCGCTCCTACAGCTAATGCTGTAGTATCAGCTTATTGGGATGTCCTAATGGGCCAAGGCTTTGCTATGGAAAAAGCGTATGAAGGATACGCTACAACTCCGGCTGTAACAGCACTTGTTGCCGATACAGTCATTGCTAACGGTATTAGTACATTTAGTGCTGGTCTCGCTCTGCAATATGGTGTCCAAGAACAAATCGCAAGTATCTCCAAGGCTAGCCCAGCTGTTGTAACAACCGCTGCTAACCATGGTTATTCCACTGGCGATATTGTGGTGATGCAAGGTCTTTATCAGTCTGCTACAACAGGTATGCCGCAAATTGCTGACATTCCTTTTGTAATTACTGTAACAGGCGCTACAACATTTACAATTCCTTGGAATACTAACCAATCCAATTACACTGCATTGTCAGCTTCTCCTACAGGCGCATATGTGAAAAAGGTTTTATACCCTTTTCTATATTCTCCCGGGGTTTCTGTCATTACAGCTGTGACAACTGGTACAACAACTGTAGTAAACTCAACTACACCTCACGGTTTAGTAGTAGGGCAAGAAGTTGCATTTAGAATTCCTTCTCAGTGGGGAATTACTCAACTCAACTCACTTCCTAACAACGTCATACCTGGCCAGCCTATATATGGTTATGTAACGATTGTGAACAGTTCTACCCAAGTAACAGTTAACATCAATTCTACAGCATATACAGCGTATACCTCAAACGTAGCTGTAGCTAGCGTGCCAGGCCTCACAGCCCCACAAATGCTCGCTGTTGGTGATGTTAATACAGGTGGAGTAGTCTATAGTGGCGGTGCCCTATATCCTTCTCCTGTAGTGAATGGTGTATCTACAATCAATGGCCCTGCAATCTCTGGTTCGTTTGTGAATAACACACGTCAAGGATTTACAGTTGGTGTTGGTGCAGGTACAAACCTCACTTCATCTGTACTTGTCGGAGCTAATGGTAACACAATATATTGGAGAGCAATGTTAACGGACATTTAGTCGCCAGTAAATGACGTAATGTAGTAAAATACCCTTCAATAAAATGAAGGGTATTTTCATGAAAAAATGTTTCAAATGTAAAATTATTAAAGAATTTCAAGAGTTTCATAAAAGCAAACACACAAAAGACAGACATGTAACATGTTGTAAAGAATGCGTTAGTCTTATTGCAAGAATGCGAAGATTCTTAAAACCAGAAGAATGGCAAAAGCAAAAAGATAAAAACTTTCTAAGTTATAGAGCATTAAAAGGAATAGAAAAAGATCTTCCAAGAAAAAGAAATGTAAAACCCGAAGGAACAATAGACAAAAAAAGTGGGTATAGGTATTTGAGAGGAGAAAAATGGAAAGGTCACCCATGTGCCGATAAAATTGGAAGAATTCTAGAACATAGATTAGTTATGTATAATTATTTAGGCAGACTATTAAAAGAAAATGAGTCAGTTCACCACAAAAATGGCATACGTGATGACAATCGAATAGAAAATTTAGAATTATGGGCAACTTCACATCCATATGGACAAAGAGTAGAAGATAAAATTGACTGGGCAAAAAAATTTCTTGAAGAGTATGGTTATAAAATAATAAAGGAATGAACATGGCTATTGCACCATATAGAAACCCACCCATTGAACCTCAATACTATGCTCCAAGACAGTATGATATTGCCAATTTGACACTTGGAGTTAACACCATAGTTACGACAACAGTTAATCATGACTATATGATAGGTCAGCAAATAAGACTGCTCATTCCTGAATTTTACGGATCAAGACAATTAAATGAGCAAACAGGTTATGTGATCGCTATTCCAGCATTAAATCAAGTCACAACCACCATAAATTCTACGAATGCAAATATATTCATTTCTTCTCCCTCTTTTACAAATCAAGTAGCACAAATCGTTGCTATTGGAGATGTGAATTCAGGGATTATCAATACCAGCGGCATAATAAATAATGTGACGTTTGTCCCTGGAAGCTTTATCAATATATCACCGAACTAGAGGAAATCATGGCCGAAAAACCAAAAGTAACAACATCAGCAGAAAAAGAGCTAGACAAAGTAGAGAAGCAATTCGAAGCATTTGACGATAGCATCAAGAAAATGACTCTGGATCGCATGAATGAAGCTCCTAGAGAAGAAACGGAGATGCAGACAAAGATGTCTCAAAACGAGATCGCTAAGTCTAAAGACATTTATCTCAAGCCTATGAAAACAGTGTCATGCAGAGAGAAGTTTAATGAAAACTTTAGAGCTACATACGAATACGATAAGGAATATGTTCAATTTATCGCAGAGCATAAAGAACTTATTGGAGAAAAGATAGAAAAGTGGACTAAACCATTTGCTGGCGTACCTGCGGAATATTGGGAAGTACCTACAAATAAACCTGTGTGGGGCCCACGTTATTTAGCTGAAGAAATTAAGCGTTGCTCGTATCATCGCTTAAAGATGGATCAAGCTACTTTAACTGCAGGCGATGGTTATGGACAGTACTACGGAGCGATGGCAGTAGATACAATAGTCCAAAGACTTGATGCACATCCAGTGACAAAGAGAAAGTCTTTATTTATGGGCGCTAGCGGATTTTAACTTGCGAGGTGGTTTATTAATCTCTTAACAGATGTAGTGACGTACGTACGTCGTATAATTAAAAGCCCGTCCAATTCATCTATTACGGATAGTTTAATATTAGACTATATTAATAGGTTCATTATTAACGATGTAGATGCGCGTGTGCAGTTATTTGATTATAAAACCACCTACCAATTTCAGACGCAGCCAGGAGTAGATCAATACAATATGCCTCTGTATTCGCTGCAAGTGGAACAAGGTGGCCAAGATATTTCATTTTACCCAGTATATCAGGGATTTACAGGTAATGCTCGCATAGGCGGAGTTCCTGTGTATTTTACCACTCAGAAAGAGGTTTTTAATCCATCATGGTCTACATATATTCAACCAATCATTGGGAATGTGCAAGGGAATGGTACTACTGGCCCTTACACTATCAACATCCCTTTCTCTACTAATACTACCAGTACGGTAAATCAGCAGCCTAGCACAATACTACGAGGTCATGTTGATCTTTCAGGTGTCATAGCAACAGGAACGAATCAAGATCCTCCGCTTGGCACAACGTTTAATACTTTGATCCCAGTGGCTAATACCTTTCCATCAGTATGGATAACAAGCACAGATGCTACAGGAGCAAATGTTGTAGTGGCCGACTCAGGGCAGTTTTTGACTAGTAATGTAAACTATGGATTGCTAATGACCCCTGGAAAGGCTCCTCTTGGGAATACGGGACTTAGTGGTGGATATAGTATCACGCTGAATACAATCAACTACCAGACAGGGGTTATAAATGTAACCTTCCCAGTAACAATACCTGCAGGACAAAACATAAATGTACAAGCATGGTATTATAATCCAGGGCTTCCTCGCGCTATTCTCTATTACAATAACACCCTTACTTTACGAAGCATACCAGCAATGCAGTATCTTGTTGAAATTGATGCTTACTTGTCTCCTGCAGCTTATCTTACTACAGCTGCAGCTTTACAATTTGGTTATATGGCAGAGTATATAGCAAGGGGAGCGGCACGTAAGATTCTTTCAGATACAGGGGACGTAGAGCAATTTCAGTTCTATGAACCGTTATTTAGGGAGCAAGAAACTTTAGTATGGAAGAGAAGCCAAAGACAATTTACCTCTACTCGCACCCAGACTTTATACTCACAAGGTTCGAACCAATTTGGAATGGGCGGTAACTCAGGATATGGAGCAATTTAATGACAGCATATAGTTATAATAACGGAGTTCCTGCAACAAACAATGATCCGAGCGTTGATCAGCCAAACATGCTTATTAATACCCAGTCTATTAATAGCATCATAGCAACAGATCACGTAGGATTTAATAGCACAGGCCCTGCAGGGGGTATAGGAGGGCAACATTTACAGGTCACATTCAATGGGAATAACATTCCTTCTCTGCCAGCCACGCTTGCAACTCTATTTGCAAATAACCAAGATGGTAATGGAAACAACCTGCCTAATGGACTATCTCAGCTATTCGCATACTCAGGAACAGCAGCACAGTCCCAACTCCAATATACTCTAAATTCTGCTTCCACTACTTATGGTAGTGTAATGCTTTTTGGAGGATTGATAATGAAGTTTGGAACAGTTGCAACTGTAACTACTTCCGGAACAACAGTAACTTTTGGAGAGGCCTTCCCTACTGTTTGTTACGGAGCTGTAGGAGCGGCTACGGGAAGTTCAAGAGATTTTATAAGTACAGCGGTGACAACATCAACAGTAACTTTATATTCTAGAACAGGACCTGTAACAGCATTTTACATAGCAATAGGTCTATAAATGGGCGAAAAGATCGTTGTCGGACCAATTGATAAAGGGGTAAAAACAGACAGAACTGCTTTTGTCATCAACAATGATTCTTTTCCTGTGCTCTTAAATTCTTATCAATGGAGAGGAAGAGTTAAAAGAAAGAGAGGAACGTCTCTACTCAACAGACTGAAAAGGTATTTCAACTCTTCCTCTATATCATACTCAGCAACCTCAACTATTACATTAAGCGGTGGTGGTGCAGGGAATATCCTTACTGGTTTTTCTTTGCAGACGAATGGAAATATAGTCCCCGGATCAGTGACTTTAGTGGGATCTACAGGTCCTGTAACGTATACAGACCCAACAATGGATGGATATCTAACTCCTACTGGCACAAGTGGGCCGAATACCATCAATTACGCCACAGGAGCGGTATTCATACCAGCGCAAGCGGGAAGCACTGTTACAGCGCAATTTAACTACTATCCTGACCTTCCTGTCATGGGTCTTGAAGATTTGATACTTAATGGGAATATATTTGGACTTGATGGAGCTCTTGCGTCAAGTGTTGATAGCACGCAGTTTCCAGGAAACATTGGTTTTGATACTACTTATGCTTACCAAATTCTCCCTTCTGCTCCTTATAATATCTATGACGTAAGCTTCTATAAAAACCCCGCATCTACTACATATCCAGGTTATGTAGCTAAGACTCATTGGAGTCCTACTACTTGGAACGGTTTGGATTATCAGCAGGTTTGGACTACTAACTATCAAGGCGCTCTGTGGACTACGAATGGTATAACTGTACCGTTTACCAGTACAAACATAGGGATGCAGTATAAGAAGATTGTAGCTGTAACAGTCAATAGCAGCGGACCTCCTGCTCTTGTTAATCTCCAAATAACAGCGCATGGACTTTCAGTCGGAGACTTCTTGTTTATCAATGAAGTCGTTACAACCACAGGGATAAACTACCAAACGGGATATGTAACGGTAGTTGTAGATGCTAACAATGTGACTGTAGAATTTCCCAATGCAACCATCACTACAAATGGAACAGGTGGAATAGCTCAGTATCTTACCAATAGAGTCGATACGACAGTTGATGGGTTAAGATGGTATGATGGCGACCCTACAAATGGTAACGCAACTTTACCTACATTAAACCAACCTAAGGGATGGGTGAACTTCGCTCCTCCACTAAACCAAGCTCCGTTTTCTATTTCAGATGAACCTGCAGCTATCTATTATCTTGTAGGCGCTAGAATGATCATTCCTTTCAAGGATAGACTTCTTTTCATTGGCCCTGTCATTCAGACATCTGCTGGAAATGACACTTCAGTCAATACAAGCCAAGTCTATCTGCAAGATACCGTCATTTATAGCCAGAATGGAACAGCTTTTTACACATGCTCATATACTAATACCCCTTCTGCCACTGTAGATACTCCGACTAACCCTACAAACGTTTACACCCCTATCCTCGTTCCTACCAATCAAACCGCTACGCCAAGTGCATATTTTGAGGATTCCGCAGGTTTTGGGGGATATATACAAGCTGGGATAGACCAACCTATAATTACTGCATCTCCTAATGAAGATGTGCTTATCATGGGATTTAGTAAGTTGCAGGCGAGATTCGTATACACAGGAAATGATCTTGTTCCCTTCAACTTCTTTATCATTAACTCAGAACTGGGATCGGGAAGCACATTTTCTATAGTAAACCTTGATAGAGGGCCAATTACCATAGGTCAACAAGGGATCATTGCAGTATCACAAACAGAAGCCGCTCGTATAGACCTAGACATTCCAGACCAAGTGTTCCAATTCAATCTTACTAGCAATGGAGCGCAAAGGGTTTGTTCTCAAAGGGACTATATCAACGAATGGATGTACTTTAGCTATTGCGATTCTGAGGTTACATACAGCTATCCAAACCAGACACTGCAATACAACTATAGGGATAACTCGTGGGGCATTTTCAATGAATGCTATACTACCTATGGGACAATGCGCAAGGCTAGTGGGTATACATGGGCAACAATAGGTCAAAAGTATCCAACATGGAGCGTATGGAATGCTCCTTGGAATGCTGGCGCTTCTACCCTTTTACAACCACAGGTCATAGCAGGAAACCAACAAGGTTTTGTAATGACACGTGAGACAGGAAGTACAGGAGAAGGCAATTCCCTTTACATACAATCCTTCTCAGGAAATACCGTTACAGCTCCAAATCATTGCTTAAACAGTGGCGACTATATTGTTATAAGTGGATGCCTCGGAACTATAGGTGCTGCAGTTAATGGAAATATCTATTCAGTAGATGGAACAACACAAAATACATTTACCCTTAACCCTCCTATATCCTCAGGTACCTACTTTGGTGGTGGTGTGATAAAGAGAATGTACGTTCCATTCGTACAGACTAAACAGTTCCCTGTATCATGGGAAATGGCTAGAAAGACAAGAATTGGTCCACAGATGTATTTGCTTTCTACTACATCGCTCGGACAGATAGAATTGCAGATCTACTTATCCCAGAATGCAGAGTTTCCCTATAACTTTGGACCCATCATACCACAAGTTAATTCGGATAACGATTCGCTAATCTACACAGATGTACTCTATACATGCCCAGAAAGTACAAATTTAGGACTAACACCCGCTAATATTAACCTTCAAATGGTAACGGCGACAAGTCAATCGCAGATATGGCATAGGATGAATACTTCTCTCCTTGGAGATACGGTGCAGTTAGGATTCACTATCAATGATGCGCAGATGAGAGATCCAGGGTTCAATAACCAGTTTGCCGAAGTTGAGCTGCACGGATTTATAATAGACGTAACTTCTAGCCAATTGCTTTGCTAATATGACTTCTAACATTATAAACACTTCTCCCTTCTTAAGAACTTCTAGGACATATCCAGAGGATTCAAAAGAGCTATCTGTAGAATTATCTAAGTCGTACATAGATACAGCGCTAAGTGTGAATGATAGGACGATAGGGCTATATCCCTTGAATCGGCCGGCGATTACTGGAGAAGGATGGTTTTTAAAGGGAAATCAAAAGCAGCAGACACTTAGGCAATCTTACACGTTTACATCTACCGCATCATTCAATCACAACATAGCCTTGATACAATTCCCTAACATTACAAGAGCATTTGGTAGCTATACAGATGGGACTAATACCTATGGGCTAGTCTTTGGAACTAGCGTAGCAGTAGCTGGGCAGATAGGGTTCTATTTAACATCTACGCAAGTAGTATTTACTACAGGGGCCGGAGCCCCAGGTCTTACTTCGGGTTTGATAACGATAGAGTGGCTAAGTTCTCCTTAAGATATAAGCGTAGTGGAGTCTTTCCAATAGAAACAGCAAAAATTTCCACTCTATCTCTTGCTAAAACATAGATATCTTTATAAGGAATTTCCTTTTTCATTCCTTCTCTTAAAGCTTGTGCCACGATTCTGTCAGCCATTTGTAGAGCAGTTAATGCAAAACCATCAACAATATCTCTAATATTTGGATATTTCTGTTCTAGGAACTCAAGAGAGATGAGAGAAGCATTTTCCATCTTACTTATGATTATGTAGTATTTATCAGCAGACTTGCTTCCTTGATTTTTTGCATATTTTACAAACTCTTTGATTGCATCAGTTTCTAATCTACGCTCAATCTTACCTTGCTCTCTTTTCTGAGCCCAATCGATGTTTTCACGATGAATGATGATTTTATTAAGAATTTTACGTTGTTTAAGAAATTCCTTAGATAGATGTCTTTTGAATTTTCTAACAATTTCATTGTTCTGCAAAAGAGTAGTTAGATAAATAGCATGTCCCTCGTTAAGCCAATATTGAAGAACTTGTCCCCCTCTTTTACGCTTCGATTCATTGCCTTCTAAAGGCAACGAATCAGTAACGATTTTCCCAAATTCTTCGAATTCAGATTTATATTTATCGATTAATCTTTTGATATGACGATGATCCGATTGGAATCCTTGGCTCATATTCCAAGTGCCTACAAAAAGTTCATCGTCTTTTATAATCACTAAATTTTTTTCCATATAGCTTCCTATTCATTGATCCTGAGTCAATGAATATATTTACTATTACTTTTTTTGTGCAATAAATTATTTAGTGCTATTGTTGTAGAAAAAGATTAGGAGGGCATATGTCATCAATGAGCGGCGGATCGGGATTTATGGGAGGAAGAGGAGCGACAGGCGGAGGACTAAGCGTCGGAGCCACTGGAGGTCCTGTAGGACGTAATAATAAAGTTCCAAAAGGATATAGCCTAGGACAATTAGACTCATTTACCCCCGAACAGCATAACTTATTCCAGCAAATGTTTGGACAATTAGGTCCAGATTCCTTTCTTTCTAAGCTTGCAGGCGGTGATGAAGATACCTTTAATCAAATGGAAGCGCCAGCACTTAAGCAATTTTCAGGACTTCAAGGTGGACTAGCATCAAGATTCTCAGGAATGGGAACAGGGGCTAGGAAGTCATCAGGATTCCAGAATACCTCCAACCAAGCAGCATCAGACTTTGCAGGACAATTACAAGCTAATCGATCAGGACTGCAGCAGCAAGCTACTAGAGATTTAATGAGTTTTGGTAATGAATTATTAAATCAAAGACCTTACGAACAAACGTTAAGCAAAAAATCGATGCCGTTTTGGAAACAACTTCTTCTAGGAATTAGTGAAAGAGGAGCAGATTTTGCATCATCTGCAGGTAAAGCAGCTATGTTTGGGGGTGTGTAATGGTCCTTGTACTTGATGAAGCACCAAGTTTTGGCTCACAATTAGGAAGATCTTTAGGCCAAGGAATAGGATCTGGCGCCGCAGGTGGAGCAGCAGCATTTGCAAACAGTATAAATAGAAAAAAAGAGGATGAATTTCTTGAAAAAGAGTATGGAATCAAGCTTTCAGGAATAAAAGACCCTCAAACAAGAAGGGCTTTTATTCAATCTGCAATGGAATCGCAAGCACAAGGTGAAAAGTTAAGAGCTGCAAGACAAGAAAAAGAAAGACCTGCACGGCAAGGTTTAGAAACAATAGAAAGACAGAGGGAAAGACTTGCAAGCGGCCATCTTGGTCCCAAATTAGGTGCAATAGGTCAAACTCCTAAAATTATGTCAGCATTGAGTAACGAAGGAAGAAAAGTGCGTTCAGGATATGAGCAAGCAGGTAAAGAACTTATTCAGTTAGCATCCACTCTTCCTATTAGAAACAAAGCTGAATTTGAAGTACTCGCAGAAAGACTTTACGATCCCACTCTTCCAGAATCTGCTATAGAAGGAATTCTTGATGAGATGGAAGCTCATTTGAAAGGAGCATTAGAAGGAAGAGAAATGGAAGATGTATATAAAGAATATAGCTCTGGGAAACAAAACGCAGAATCACAAAAACCAAAACGATCTTTATCTTCATTCATGGGTAAGTAAATGGCAAAACGATTTGATTATGAAGGCGCAAGGAAAGAAGGATATTCTGATGAGGAGATCACTGGATTCTTAGCAGAGCAACATCCTGATTTTGATTTAATTGGCGCACAAAAAGAAGGATATTCCCCTTCAGAAATCAATGAATATTTATCTTCTTACAAACCACAAAGATCTAAAAAGGCGAAAGTAGGAAGAGTTGGAGCACAATTGGGGTTAGGTGCAGCAGAAAAAGCTTTATTTCCTTATGACATAGGAATGCAAGCGCAAGCATCAAAAGAAGCTCAACAAGTTCCGTATAGAGAAAATGTAGCTCAAGATATAGAACGACTTTTAGAGCAAAAATCCATGGGTCAATTTGATGAGCAAGATGAAGCTTTATTGGAATCATTAAAAAAACAAATAGGATCTACTGAAGAATCAGGAAAGTTTGTAAAAACAAATGATTTAACGGTAAGAGGATTAGCAGAAAAAGCTACTAAAGTAGACTTACATCCAGAAGGTGTATTAGAAAAGGCGGCGAATTGGGTTGGCTTCTTAAAAAGCCCTAAAAATGCAAAAGAATTTATAAAATTAGGATCATCCCCAAAAGATTTAATGAAGGCTATTATTCCAGGAAAAGATGCAGCCAAAGGTCTTGGTGCAGGAACAGCACTTCAGTTAGCAGAAGAAGGAAATTTTGGACCTATAGGAACAATGGCTTCAGCAATCGTAGGAGATGCGATTGGAGGTGGATTGGCAGGACTTACCAAGGGAACAGTTAAAGCTTTATCTAATCCAAAGCAATTTTTAGCAAATCAAGCAGCAAAATTAGCGCTCAGTAAGGGATCTATACAAAAAGATCTAACTCAAGCAGCTAAAGATGCAGGAATGACAAGAGATCTTGGAACTATAACCGATAATAATCTTATTAAAATGATTCAAGCTCGACTCACTGCATCAGGATTATTTGGAGAACCTCTTCAAAAACTGAAAAAACAGATTACTTCAGAAGTAGTGAATGAATACAAAGCAATAGGGGATGAATTAGGAGCTGCAAAATTTGCTACAGAACATGAAGCAGCGCAAGTAGGTAAAGAATATCTTACTACTATAAGAAATGCAGAAAAAGAACGTATTGGTAAGATTTATGGAAAAGCCCGCGGAGCTATTGATGAAAAAGCAACAGTTAGCCCAGTAAAACTTGCATCTTCAATAGACAAGTTGGAGAAATCTTTAAAGCCAGGATCCGTAAAATCAACTGAAACTTCTACTGTTCTAAAAAGACTCCAAGAATTAAAGAATGATCTATATGATGCAGAAGGAAATCTTAAGCCTGCAAAAGTGCAAGACCTCATAAATAACAAGATCGAGTTAAATGATATTGTAAATTATGAAGTTCAAGGCGGTCAAAAGCAACTTCTCAAAGGGCTTATTAGAGAACTGGATAACTCTATAGTCTCTTATGGCCTAAAAAATAAAAGCTTTATGAACGACTATGTAATGGCAAATAAAGAATTCTCTGTTCATGCAAAAACTTTTAGAAATAAAAATGTAGATTCTATTTTACGTTCAGAAGATCCAAAACTGTTAATGAATAAGATGAACACAGTTCAAGGGATTAAAGATTTAAGGACAGCTTTAGGAACTACATATGAAGGAAAGCAAGCATTTAAAGAAATAAGTAGAAGAAAGCTTGATTCTCTTATTGGAGATCAAATGATAGATAATGTTTCTGGTCAATTAAAGCTTGGTACATTTACGAATCTTTTGAAAAAAGGGAAAAATAGAGAATTAGTAAGCGAACTTCTTCCAAAAGAAGCTTATAAAAAACTTGTAAAACTTCAATCTCATGTAGGAAAGTTAGCTGAATCAGCTCAAAAATTTTTTAACGCATCTCAATCTGCTACGGCAGGAGCAGATATGGCTACAATGGCAGCAGTAATGGCAAGTGTTTTTGCAGCATTATCAGGGAATCCTTTTATGATAGCAAAAGTAGGGGCTGCTATAGGAGGTTCATATGCAACAAGTAGATTAATGGGGGATTCAAAATTTCTTTCTATGGTTGAAGAAGCTATTTTGTCTTCAGAAAAAAATAACGTGAAAGCTATGAATAAAATATCACAAGATGCAGTGAAATATATAAATGAAATTTCACCTGGCAGTATACAAGCAGCCACAGAACAAAAAAAAGGCTAATTTTTATCTTCGCACTTGCATCCATAAATTTTGACACCCGATAGGAAAATGAATAACCCCATCAGCAATAACGTCTCAATAAGCCACATAAAAACCCTTAAGTTATGGTAAAAACCATGTAAATTCTTTTAATTAGATAACATAAAAACTTGTAAACCATATATTTACTTCCCTTATCTTTTAAGCTTTATAATACTTTAAGCTTCCAATTATTCCAAGTCCTAATCTTTTGTTGAAATGACCTGTACTTAAATCCCCCTAGTATTTAAATTTTGTTTAGATAAACCCAGAGGTTCTTATGTCTATTCAACCAGGTGCAGTCTTATATACAGCCGGGTTCGGCAGTCGTCCAGAAGGTGTAGAAGTTCCAGTATTACAAACAAGAGCTCCAACAGCGCAAGATGTAAATTATCCAATAGGAAAACGTTGGATTGATCAAGTAGGTAATAACCCATACACACTTTGCTCTCTTTCTTCTTTTAATGGAGTAGTAACCGCTACTTGGACTTTGGGGTAACCTATGACTTATAAAAACGCAGCTACATTCGATGCTTTACGATCAGTGGCATTTGGTTCTATCAATAGCACCTATACACAAGTAGGGCCTGTTTTACCAGCATCAGCGGTAGCAGTGTCATTTAAAAATGCCACAGATGCCACCATTTACATTTCAACAGATGGCGTAACGGATATGATCGCAATTCCGCCAGGATGGGCAGAAGTTTATGACATTAGAGGTAATGCTCCAAATATTACAGATTATCTCTTGTCCCAAGGAACCGCTTTTCTCATCAAATATTCTGGATCTGCACCATCGAGCGGATCAGTATATATAGAAGCATTAATCGTACAATCATAGGTAGACAATGAGCCAGATTTATAGTCCAGGAGCCGGCGGCGGAGGAAGTGGAATTATACAGACCATCGACGGCGATGTCGGTTCGATAACTGGCGCAATAGTTACCATCTTTGCCAATAATGCAACAACTAATAGCGGTTCATCCGTTGAATTTACAAATTCTGGTACAGTGTCAACATTGAATGTTACTGATGCAAATGGTAACACGCTACTAGGTAGATCATGTGGAAATTTAACCCTTACAGGCGCTGCTAATACGGGGATTGGACTTGCTTGCCTTAACAGCCTTACCAACAATAATTTCAATGTAGGTATAGGTGAAGCGGCTCTAAACGCGTTGAGTATTGGAAATGGTTCAACAGCTGTTGGATATGCAGCACTGGGATCAACTACTGGTGATTTGAATAATACAGCGGTTGGTTATAATTGTTTGGGGTCACTTTCTGCTGGCGCATCTACAACCAACAATACTGCCGTTGGATATAATTGCATGTCTTCATCCACTTCTGCCACTAACTCAACCTCTATGGGAGTTAACGCTCTTCAAAATGCAACTGGAAACGGTAACATGGCATTTGGTGTGAATGCATTATTTATTTGTACTTCAGGAGCACAGAACGCCGCTTTTGGTGTGACTGCTCTTGAGTCTTTGCAAGGTGGAAATGATTCAATAGCCATAGGTTATCAAACACTTCAGACATCTGTTAATGATAGTAATAATATTGCTATAGGGACTAACGCATTAAATAATTTAAATGGTGTGAGTGGAATAACCGCTGTCGGTTACCAAGCGCTTAGTTCTACGCAAACAGACACACTCAATAGTGCCTTTGGATATAGAGCTTTAGCATCGTTAAATGGGGGTGGTACAGCAAATGCTAACACAGCTATAGGTTATGTTGCTATGCAATCGGCTACCTCTGCTGTTAACTCAACAGCTGTAGGTTATGCAAGTTTACAGGCATTAACCTCAGGGACTCAGAATACAGGTGTAGGGTCTTCCAGTTTATACTATTGTACCACAGGAAATTCCAATAATGCGTTTGGCTTCAATACTCTAACGTACCTTACGACGGGAAATGACAACGTAGGGATTGGGTATGCTGCGGGAAGCTCATTAATCGATGGCTCTCAGAATATCGCTATCGGAAGTTTAGCCCTATCTGGCGCTGGATCTACAACTGACAACATTGCGATTGGCTACCAGAGTATGCAAAACTTCTTTGCTGCTGGTGCGAATATTTTCCTTGGAACGAACTCAGGTCAATTAGGTCAAGGCGCAGAGAACGTTGGTATAGGATACAACGTGATGTCCTCTAACGCAAACGCCCTTTACAACGCGTTAACAGCATTAGGCTCACTTGCCTTACAAAATGTTAACACAGGTGCCGCAGAGCTAACCGCCGTGGGTTTCTCTGCGCTCAACTCTGCTACTACATCAGTAGGCTCGACAGCAGTCGGTTATCAAGCGCTTTCTAGTTTAACGACAGGAACCCAGTCAACAGCTGTTGGTGATCAAGCTCTTAACTTTTCGACTACTGATACAGCTAATAACGCTTATGGATACTTTTCTCAAAACGCAACCAATGGTGGATCTTACAACGATTCATTTGGTGTAGGCAGTTTACAGAGTAATACCACAGGATCTAAGAACTGTGCTTTTGGATACCAAACACTCAATCTAGCGACTACTGCTACAGATAATGTAGCCATAGGTTATCATGCAATGGTTTCAGGTTTAGCACCATATTCCTCTGTTGCGATAGGATATCAAGCATTACAGAATTTTAATGGAAGTCCATGTATCGCAATTGGTTGGAATGCTGGAAATGCGTTGGTTGATGGGGTTAATAACATTGCCATTGGATATCAAAGTCTTAACTCATGTGTAAGTGATCAATTTAATATCGGCCTTGGGGATCTAAGTCTTTTTTCATTAAATGGTGGAAGTAACAATATAGCTATCGGTAATAGCACTTTATATAACATTGTAAGTGATTCCGACAACATCGCGATTGGTTATAATACTATGATTAACCAAAACGGTGGCAGCCAAAACGTCGCTATAGGCACACAAGCTTTACAAAATAGTAATACAACGCAAGGAGCAGTGTCTATTGGCTTTGAAAGTATGTTCGCTGCAACTGCAACAAACTTTTCGATAGCTATAGGGTATGCATCATTATATTCATCTCGAAATGATCAATACAACGTGGCTATAGGAGCTAATGCACTGGTTGCATTAAACGGTGCAAGCGGGATCACGGCTGTTGGTTCTAACTGTCTTTCAGGGTTGACGACAGGCGCGCAGAATACAGGGGTGGGCTTTAACGTTTTAACAGCTTCTACGACTGCGACTGGGAATACATTTGTAGGTTATAGCGCTGGTTCTTCAATAACGACAGGATCATACTGCACGGCTATGGGGACTAATGCACTAGGTGTAGCAGTAACTCCACAAGAATCAGTTGCCATTGGTTACAATGCAATGGGATCAAGTGGATACCCAGGTAGCTCTGTCGGAATAGGGTATCAAGCCTTACAAAACTTGAATAATGGCCCATGTATAGGAATTGGTGCATATGCTGGAAATGGAATGACGAATGCTTATAACTCGATTGCTATAGGGTATCAAGCACTCTACGCTTCTCAAAATGACTACTACAACGTTGCCATAGGGGATGCAAGTCTTACATCTCTGAATGGCGGAAACAATAACGTAGCTATTGGCTTCCAAGCGCTTACCGCATCAGTTTCTGACAGTGACAACGTCGCGATTGGTTATAATGTCATGACCAATAATAACGGAGGCTATCAGAATGTCGGTATAGGCTCACAAGCTTTACAAAGTAGTAATGCAACGCAAGGAGCAGTATCTGTTGGCTTTGAAAGTATGTTTAGCGGATCTAATGTAAGCTTTTCAACAGCTGTTGGTTGGGGCGCTTTATACGCTTCTGTAAACGACCAAATGAACGTGGCTATAGGAGCTAGTTCGCTAGAGAGTTTAAATGGTGGGCAGTATAATACCGTAGTAGGCGCAAACTCAGCAATAAACATACTAAATGGTAACTACAATACCATCATTGGTATGAATGCAGGGGCTGGGTACGGAGTTTCTGAGAGCTCAAACGTTTTAATCAACTCCTATGGGGTTGGAACAGAAAACAATACACTTAGAATTGGTACAGGAACAGGAACAGGTCAACAACAGCTTAATCAAGCCTTTATTAGTGGTATCCAAGGGATCGCAGTGACAGGGGCAGCAGTGCTTGTGTCTGCAAGCGATCAACTTGGTGTGACCGTTTCTTCTAGGCGATTCAAAGACAACATCGAAGACATGGATGATTACAGTTCTTCAATCTTGGATCTTCGTGCTGTTACATTTACTATGAAAGGGGATACACAAACAGTTCCCGGACTGATAGCCGAAGAAGTCGCAGACGTTATGCCTGATCTTGTGATCTTTGATAAAGAAGGCGACCCTCTTACGGTTAAGTATCAGGAGCTCCCCGTTATGTTATTAAATGAACTTAAGAAGGCTCTTGCGCGCATAGATGCACTAGAAGCTAAACTACAAGGGTAAAAGATGGGCTTTAACATATCACAACAAGTGTATGGTCAGACAGCGGGTACTACCTCAACTGGGGGAGTATGGGTAGATATAAGAGATCCTACCTCAGCGGATGTGGGGAATCCTTGGAAGATTGGTCAATTCTGGTTAAATACAGCGGCTACTGCTCTTTGGTACCTTAATAATTTCACTTCTACAAGTGGATATATTCAAGCTAATTGGATTGATCTATCTTCAGCGGCAGGTGCAATCACTATCACGGGAGATAGCGGAGGAGGCTTAACTGGAACTTCCTTCACATTGACAGGTGGTGCTACAGGTCTTACTTTTGCGGGAACTTCTTCCCCTGCCACTGAGACTATTTCGGGAATCCTTAACTTAGCTAATGGTGGTACTGGTGTAAACTTAACCTCCGTTAATAATGCCGTGTGGATAACAAGTGCTACAGGCGTTCCAGAATTTTTAGCGAACTCGGGAACTGCCGGATATGTCCTTACGGCTAATACTGGCGCGCCGCCATCATGGCAAGCTGCAGGTGGAGGAGGTGGTATCAGCACCATCACAGGTAATAGCGGAGGAGCAGAAAGCCCACTAGCTGGAAACTTTAATATCTTAGGAACAGGAAGTATAACAGTAGCTGGCAGTGCTAATACAGAGACAGTGCAGCTTACAGGGCTTACAAACCATGCGTTGCAAATAGGTGCTGGTACTGCAACATTAACTCAGCTAGGACCTGGAACAACAGGACAAGTGTTACAGACTAATACAACGGCAAATCCTACGTGGTCTACAGCTACATACCCAAGTACTACTACTGTAAGCCAACTGCTGTACTCTTCCTCAGCAAACACAGTGAGTGGCCTTGCAACAGGGAACGATGGAGTTCTAATAACAAGCAATACGGGAGTCCCCTCTTGGCTAGCGAACTCAGGAACTGCCGGATATGTCCTTACGGCTAATACTGGCGCACCACCATCATGGCAAGCTGCAGCTTCTTCCTCCAATCTTACTATAACCTCGGTTGCTCATGCTGCATCTCCCTATACAGTACTAACTACAGATCAATTCCTAGCATGTCAGACATCAGGAGGAACAATATCTATCCTTTTGCCTAACTCCCCCGCAATAGGAAGAGTGATCATAGTAAAAGATTCTAATGGTGCTGCTTCAACATCAAATATAACAATAACTACTGTCTCTGGATCTATAAATATTGACGGTCAAACATCCGTTAGTATTCTTTCAAACTATGGATCATTAAATCTAGTTTGGGATGGATCTGCATACGAAATATACTAGGAAAGAAATTTAGCGAAGAGCACAGAAAAAACTAAGTGCATCCCTTAAAGGACGAAGGTCTCAAAGGATTACAAAAAGCGTGGAACAAAGGACGCAAAAATGGCTTATAGGAACTATTCACCTTCTGTGGGTTTCACAGTATCTCAGGACGGGTCAGGGGATTTCACAACCATTGGAGCCGCATTAACTGCTGCTACTTCCGGAACTGATATATTCATACGTCCTGGTACTTATACTGAAAACCCGACGCTTAAAGCTGGAGTCAATCTTGTTGCATTTTTAGGAGATCAAACTACACCTAATGTTATAATCAACGGGAAATGCACTGCCACTTTCACAGGTACGTGTAGTATTTCAGGGATACAGTTACAGACAAATAGTGATTTTTGCTTGGCAGTCACAGGAACTAATGCCACAAATGTGAATCTGGTTTCTTGTTATATTTACGCTTTAAATAACACTGCTATTCAATATACAACCTCCGGCGGAGGAAAGCTCAATATTTATAATTGTATAGGCGATACTGGAACAACAGGGATTGCTTTTTTTGTCCATTCAAGTACAGGAAAATTATCAATACTTTCTAGCTTATTTGCAAATGACGGGGGCACTGCAACAGCATCTTCTGTGTCGGGATCAGGCGGATTGGATATAACAAAAAGTGATTTTTTTAATAATATAACCACTTCTTCGACAAATTCTTCCGCAATAAATGTAAGTGCAATTAGCAATTTAACAACGAGCGGAAGTGGCTCTATTGATGTGTTCGGTATTGATATGCAACTATTGACTCTTGCTGGAACAGGTACGTCTTATGCAGAGCAGTCCCTTTGTACCGGGGGTGCATCGAGCGCTATATCCATTGGTTCAGGAACTACGTTAAATCTCTTTGGTGCAGATATATCATCAACAAATACGAATGCTATATCGGGATCTGGAACATTAAATTATTCTGGGATTGCTTTTACGGATACGTCTTCAACAATTCAAAATACTGTTACTTTGAATTTGTTTGGATCTACTCCTTCTAATGCTAGTTCGGGATATGTTCTTACAAGTACGGGTCCTAATACATCTCCATCATGGCAAGCTGCAGGCACAGGAGGAGAGCTGATTTTAATCCAATCTCAAACAGCATCAAGTTCTTCTTCTTTAGATTTCACAACTGGATTGACAACATACAATACTTACTTACTGACATTTTCAGCAGTAGCACCAGTTGCAAACTCAGTGGAGTTCAATATGTTACAATCGACTAATGGTGGTGTTTCTTATCTAGGAACCGGAAATTATGCAGCGGGCGTAAATGTTACTGCCTACAACAGCGCAACCGCAACAAATACAAATTCAACCGCTGTATTCCCTTTAGCAGTTGGAGTGCTATCAGCAGAGTTTATTTCAGGGTTTATGTATATAAATATTCCTACAGTTTTGCAAATTTCAGGTCAGTTGGTTTTCAATAATGGCGGCATAAGTTTAGCTATACCTAATGGGCAAGGCGTTGGGAGCGTTAATGCATTAAGATTTATCATGTCATCGGGAAATATTGCGGGTGGAACAATAACTCTTTATGGAATAAAAAATACGTAGGATAAAATGCGCACAATACTATTACTCGCTTTTCTTTCATCCTGTGCTCCTCCTCCTCAGACGGAGATGCAAGAGATATCTTATGAAGTTATTAAAACGGGCAATGGAGTAGCAATTACCTTCATGCCTTTAAAACCTGAGAAAAAATAATGCTGTCATCTATCATTTTGGTCGTAACTTTGATAATCATCATGATAGGTGGATTAGTCCTTCTAGAAAAAAAATTAAACAAATAGAGAGATAAAAATGGCTAAGAAAGAAGCGCACAAAAAAGAAGTGAAAAAACAAATGAAGCACATGGATATAAAAGAAGATAAAAAAATGATGAAGTCCATGGTTAAGAAAGACTGCATGAAGAAGAAATAGCTTACGTTTCACTTCAGGAAGAAATAATGATCTTACAGTTAAACCCCATGATAGAAATAAACTGCCCAAAGGGGAGCGGTAAAGCCGCTTTCATTGTAGACTATGGTCTAGAAGGGCAAATATTATGGGTGATCTTCCTAGATAATGGGGAGATATGGACTTACCCGAATCATCAAGTGCGATTAAAACAGAACATCACCGCTGGACGAGTATATGAGAATTATAATAAGCCTGATCCTTCTACTACCGTTAACGATTTCAATATTGAGCGGTCAACCAAAAAAGATTAATCATTTTGGCTGTATTAGATCTGAAGTATCCGTATCTTTAATATATTTTTCCGTATAATTTTTGTAAGCAATATCAGATTTATAGCCGAATCCTTGAATAAACTGATCCATTCCTTCTTCTATAAATATTTGCTGATGAATGTAACTCCAAACACACTCCATCTCTGTTTTAAATTCAAGTGGGAGATGTTTTTGTATTAATTCTAAAGAGTCGATGATGTGTTTAGCTTTCAATTTTCCTCAAAATGGTGGAGAGCCAATCCTTTCAGATTAACAGGAATTAAGCTTTCACCCTTAACTCCCCAAAGGTTCTAGAAACCTTTAGCTCTCCGATTACTATTCTATGCAAGCAACTTTAAAAGTACAATATTTATTGCAGCAATCGCAATCGGAAATACAGAACCATTAATGTTAGGGTTAAGAGAAACTAAAGAAATAGAAGTGTTTCTAAGTCTTAATTTAGCTCCCGCTAAGCTTGATCCAACATGGACATTCTGACTGTACGGTATCTCCGTACAACTCCCATTCAGATTGAGTATCTCTAAGGTCATCTAAAGCTCATTCTCATCCTTCTCCAGTTCGTCTTGAGGTATAGTAGCTGTATAGCATTTTATTCGTGAGTCTTCCTCATCTCCGAGACAGCAATCTACATTCCACAAGTACTTCATAGCACTTATAACAGCATGAGAAACCTTTTCAGGGTCATCAGCATAACATGCAATTTGCTCTAAATACATCTTCACCATACCAACACTCGACTTAGCGATAGAAACGCGAAAAGCGATAAGGTCTGGTTCTTCTTCAGTCATTGGAGGGAAGTGCATAGGTGCAGTGTATGTTATCGTCGCAAGACCGCAGAAAGCTGTAGCAGTATAAATAAAGTTCATGGACGCACCTCAACCCAGTCTTGAGACGTAAAGTCGCCCGTTCTAGGAGTCCATCTTTCAGCTAATACCGATCCAGGCACTCTATGAAAAATGTGACCCGCGTTTGTGAGTAGGAAGATGTATCCTACTGTCCAATCCTTTCTTTTGAACTTTTTCCCTTCTAAAAGCAAAGGAAGAATTTCATCAAAGGAAAGATTCTCTTGAAATTCTTCATACACTTCCCAGATATCAATTGTAGTATCGGAAGCCATCACTAACCCGATATGTTTATTATCCTGGTCTTTGATCAATCCATCTTCCTCGTCTACATAGATGTAATCAGTGGCTTTCCATTCATCATTTTTGATCTTTTTGCCATCTTCTAATGCTTCCATCGCTTGAAAAAAGTTCATTGTTTCCTCACTCTGTCTTGTTCGTGTTCAATTCTAGTAACGACCTTCATAGCTGTTAAAAAGACTATTTGTCCGCCAGCCTTGTAGATATTTTCCATGGTCAGGCTCTTGTCTTGTTTCTTAATCTTTGTAAGCGTGATGAGTAGGTCTATATAGTCATCACCCCAGTGGTCGGTATCTATTCTTTCGATTTCTTCGAGGGTATATTCCCCTTCGATGATGTCGTTAAGTATGTGGTCGGGTAGGTGCTTTCGCTCTGCTTCAGTTTTCATTCTTTACTCTCAGTTTTTCTTCTAATATTCGTTGCGTGTCAATCTCACCTTGCAGTCCTCTCGTATAAGCTAAAATTTCCCCTCTAGCTTTCGATTTAACGGCCTTACAGTACTCAGTGAAGGCAATCATCCACTTTTCCTTCTGATCGTCTGTAACGGCCTGTAAACGGGCTTCATACCAATTCTCAGCAGGACAGAACAGTTTGTACATGTCTTCATAGGTTACCATACATCCTCCAGATGTTATATCTTAAGCAATATAATCTTTTAAGTCTACTTAGAACTTGCTAATTCTACGGTCTTTTCCTTCAAACTTAAAACACTTGCCGCTAACAATCCTGGAAAGAAGGGCCGATCCAAAATGGGACTCAATTTCTTTAGAGCTCAGGTTTGTCGTTATAAGAGTTCCAAACCGAGAAGATTTTCTTTTATCTATAAGCAAAAAGATGAAATCTGCAAACGCTTCTGATGGTTTTCGACTTCCAAAATCATCTATTAACAGTAAACCTTGCGTTTGAAGGGTTTCAAGCAGGCTTAAAGGTTGCCCTCCTTCTTGAGTTAGTTTTAACCAACGCTGATATAATTCTGGATAGCGAATGAAATACGGAGACCTACCACCTAAGGAAATATATTTTTCTACTGTACAGATTGCACTATAGGTTTTCCCTGTCCCTGGAGTACCTGCAAGAATAATCATCCCTTCAGGATGTAAAGCAAAGTCTCTTAAAGAAGATTTAACATCTTCTGATTGCTCGCAGGAAGAAAAAGAGGCAGATAGAAATTCTGTATCAATCCCAAAGTCTTTAAGCTTGTATCTCTGCTCCTGAGGTGCAATACCCCTAGCTCTTAAAGTAGAGGGCTTAGAAGCGTGGCAGTTTTCTTTTAAACATCCGTCTTCTCTACAGGTTAAGAATCTCTTTTTTTGCATAGAGCAAGGACATACAACGCATCGAGTTGATTGGCAGCGAGGACATAGAAAGTCCCTATCTTCTAAAATGCGATAGATGTACCTGTTGTCGTGGATTATCCCATCGTAGGGATAATTAGCTACCGGAGCTACTGAATTAAGTAAGTCTTCCCTTTGTTTGC
>Ga0182013_10000961_pt1 | contig 39899 bp, 39 predicted proteins | sample 612S2MmetaG_FD_120487 | JGI IMG/M metagenome (GOLD analysis project Ga0182013, IMG submission 120487) | Permafrost microbial communities from Stordalen Mire, Sweden - 612S2M metaG | ecosystem: Environmental > Terrestrial > Soil > Wetlands > Permafrost | place: Sweden: Stordalen | collected... | reverse complement strand
TGCCGGCGTGAGGACCGCCGCCACACGCGACCTCGTCAGACCCCACACGATGCCTCCGCAGAGCAGACCCGAGACTATCTGCAGCGCCGCCATCCCGTCGCGCAGCGCGTGGAGGGAGTCGTCCACCGCGAGGCTCGCGGCCCCGACGAGGACGGTCCCGGGCGGCTGGGCCACGATCACGACGTGGTAGAGGTCGCCTCCGTGGAGGAGCGCACGGGCCGTCAGCGCGTAGACACCTTCCCCTTCGGTCCATAGCGCATCGCCCATCACGATCCGCAGCACGACCATCACCGCCACGGCGAGCGCGAGCGCGATCAACGCGGGGGTGCGCCCGGCGTGTGCGTCCCGTGGGGTGCTGTTCACGCCGCGATGCTACTTGCGTGTTCCCTCGCCGCGTCGGTACGCCGGGACGCACGGCATGCACCGGTGCGTGAACGCTAAGGGTCAGGCACCACGAAACGGGCGAGCCCGTCTCGGATCCAGTCGGGGAGCTCGGTCTTCGCGACGCTCTCGGGGAGGCCGCCCGCGCCGGGGGCGCCCGTCGCAACACAGACATGCCGGACGCTCGCGGATACCAGTGTCTGCTGTGCGCGCATCATTTCTATCCGGGTCGTGATCGAGGTCTGTCCGAGACCCGCGATGCGCGCCGTGAGATCCAGCTCGTCGTCGAAGCGTGCCGGCGTGAGGAAGCGAAGGTTCGCCTCCGCGACGACGACATCAAGGCCTCGCTGCACCATGTCCCGCCACGGGCCGATGGCCTCCCGCCAGAGCTCGGTGAACACCACGTCGACATACAGCATGTAGTTGGCGTTGAAGACGATGCCCTGCGGGTCACACTCGCCGTAGCGCACCCGGAGCCTGTGGCTGAACCTCGCGGGCTGCTCAGCGCTCACGGGCCAACTCGGCCATCTGTTCGAACGCGGTGAGCGGATTCGCGGGCTCCTGCTCGCCGGAGAGCTCCGCGTAGATGTTCGAGACGTTGACGGCGAGCCGCTCGGCCTCGCCCCAGTCGGCCCACCTGTCCATCGAGAGCGATCGCGTCGCCTGCATCACGTCCATGCCCGCTGCGTGGCAGAGGGCACCCTGCTCATAGAGATACTCGAAGTAGGCCTTGAGCTCGCGCACCTCATCCTTGCCGGCGACGGGGCCGTGGCCCGGCACGAGCACGTCGGCATCCATCCGCAGGATGCGCTCGCACGCCGCGATCCAGTTGGAGACGGGGCCCGCCCATGCGATCGGGTGCGCCCCGGAGAACAGGATGTCTCCTGTGAACAGGACCCTGTCGGCGATCACGTGGACGAGCGTGTCTCCTCGCGTGTGCGCCGGCCCGACCTCGATCAGCCGGAGCTCGCGGTCGCCGACGCGCATCTCGAGCTCGCCGCTGAACGTCTCCTGCGGCAGCGTGAGGTCGATGCCGGTGAAGTCGAACGCGCCGAAGCACCGCAGGAAGAACTCGCCGAGTGCCCCCATGTTCGGGGCCTGCTCGACGAGCGCCGCCATCGCAGCAGGAGGCAGATCCGGCATCTCCCTGGCCGTGCTCTCCGACGCGACTATCCGCGCACCGCTCACGAGCTGGTTGCCGTAGCAGTGGTCGCCGTTCGCGTGGGTGTTGACCAGCGTCCCGATCTGCGCGGCTGCCGGCTCGGCATCGCGCATCGCGGCGAGCATCTGCTCTGTCAGATGCAGGTCGTAGAGGGTGTCGACGAGCAGCGTGCTGGCGCCGTCGACGATGAGCCCCGCGTTGCTCCAGCCCCAGCTCCCGTCCGGCTGCAGGTAGGCATAGAGGCCGTCGCCGACCTCGGTGAGTCCCTTCTCGTACGTCATCCCCGGTGGCGGGCTCTGTGGCGTGAGGTGTGTGGGCTCGCCGTCATCTCCCGGTCATTATCGGCGTGCGCGCGGATCGACCGGCGCGCGCCCGTTAGGATCCGCCGATGTTCGACATCCGCGAGGTGTCCTTCTACAGCGACGGCGTCCGCTGTGCTGGCAAACACCTGCCGGGCGCCGGGCGGGCGTTCGCGGACCCCGCAGGCAGGCGTCCGTGTGTCGTGATGGCACACGGGTTCGGCGGGACCGCCGACTGCGGCCTGCTGCCGTTCGCGGAGCGCTTTGCGGACGCGGGACTGGATTCGCTCGTCTTCGACTACCGTCACTTCGGCGCAAGCGGGGGCGAGCCGCGCCAGTTGCTGTCGATCCGTCGCCAACATGAGGATTACGCGGCGGCGATCGACTTCGCGCGCTCGCTGGACGGCGTTGATCCGGAGCGGATCGTCGTGTGGGGGTCCTCCTACGCGGGTGGGCACGTGGTCCCGGTGGCGGTGGCCGACGGGCGCGTGGCGGCGGTCATCTCGCAGGTGCCGGCGATGGACGGGGTGCCGGCGACGATCAACGCGCTGCGCCGGGCCGGGCCGTCTGCGAGCGTGAAGCTGATGGGATTGGCGTTGCGCGACGTGATTGCCGGGCGGCGCGGAGGCGACGTGGTCGGCGCGCCCGCTGTCGGCCCGCCCGGCACCCTCGCCTTCATGTCCACGCCGGACGCGGAGCCGGGAATGCTGGCTGTCGCGGGCCCTACCTGGCGCAACGAGGTCGGCGCCCGCATCGCGCTCAGCGCCGGCATGTACCGACCGGGGCTGCTGGCGGACAGGCTGACGTGCCCAATCCTCATCCAGATCGCCGCGCTGGACTCGGTGGCTCCGGTGGCGGCGGCGCGCAGGGCGGCCGAGCGTGCCCCGGACGCCGAGGTTCGCACCTACCCGATCGGCCATTTCGACATCTACCTCGGTGCGCCGTTCGAGCAGGCGATCTCCGACCAGCTGAGCTTCCTGGCGCGTCACGCGAGGGCGCGGGCGGGTGAGCCCGCGCTCGCATCCTCCCGGTAGCGCAGGCTCACCTCGCATGGCGCACGGGCCCCGTCCACCGCGCGCTCCCGTGTGTCCCTCAGGCGGTTCTCGTGCTGATCCCCAAAGCGCGGCGCACCGCGTCGCGCACGAAGAGCCGGTAGGCGGCGTCTGTGACCGCGACGACCGCGATGACTCTTGCGATCAACCTCCGCGAACTCCGTCTCGATTGCCCCATCTCGTCCCTCCTTGAACGGTGCTGCGATGTCCAGAGATTCCCCGTTGGACCTTCCCCGGGGAACGCTACGCCCGCTCGAGCGCCACGTCAACGCCCGCAACCGGCTCACCATCACCGGCTCAGGCGAGCGCGGCGTACGCGGCTGCCTGTATCACCCTGTGCACCCGGGGTAGCGCAGGCGACTCGAACATGCGCTGTGTCAGGACGATCACGGTCAGATCCTCGGCCGGATCGACCAGCCAGGAGCTACCCAGTCCCCCGTCCCACCCGAACGCTCCGCTGTCGCTGACGCTCTGGCAGAAGCCCCACGAGCGGCCGTTGAAGAAGTCCGGCCCGAGGCCTCCCCGCGCCCTCTGTGCGTCCGTGAGCTGGTCGGTGCACATTTCCCTCGCGGCCTCGGCGGACAGGACGTTCGCTCCGCCGGCCAGCAGCATGCGGGCGAACGCCAGCAGATCATCGACGGTGGAGAGCAGGCCCGACGCACCGTCCGCGAAGGCCGGCGGGTGGCTCCACATGCCCTCGGGCTGATCCCAGGCGAGGAGCCCCTGCGGGGTGGGCCTGTACGCCGTCGCAAGGCGGTCGGTGCTGGCTGTCCAGAAGGCGCTGTCGTGCATCGCGAGCGGCTCAAAGATCCGGGTGTGTAGGACGTCGGGCAACGATTCCCCTGCTGCGCGGGCGATCAGCACCCCGAGTACAGACGCGCCCGTGTTGTACATCCACCTCTCGCCGGGCTGCGCGAGCAGCGGCAGGCTTGCGAGGTTCGAGATCCACGTGTCCGGGTCGGGCTGCACGTCGGGGTCGGGCGGCCCGAGGGTGGCGAGGTCCAGCGCCTCGGCCGCGGCGACGATGGGCCACGGCTCCGGGGAGGCGAACATCTCCATGACCATCCCGAACCCGAACGTGAAGGTCAGAAGGTCGCGTGCGGTTATCGGACGGCCTGCGGGAACGGTGTCGCTGAGCGGGCCATCCGGGCGCGTGAGCACTCGCCGGTCTGCGAGCTCGGGCACCAGGCGCTCGACGGGCTCATCGAGTGTCAGGAGTCCCTCCTCGGCCAGCGCCAGGGTCGCGGCCGCCGTTATCGGCTTGGTGGTGGAGGCGATCCGGAAGATCGAGTCTCGTGTGGTGGGGGGGCCGTCCACCGCGAGGCTCCCGAGCGCTTCGGCGTGGACGTGGGCGCCGCGGGCGATCAGGATCACGATGCCCGGAACGCGCTCGCTGCCGACGTTCCCCTGCGCGACCGCGCGCAGCCGCTGGATCCCGGAGCTCGTGAAACCGTCGTGCCTGCGCGGGGACTTCACGACGCGCGACGTTATCCGCTGGAGGCATCCCGCGGCAAGCCGATCCCCCGCGAGGGGGCGGGGTGTGGCGCTTTACGGATGAAGCACGACCGCGACTGGCCTATAAGCGTTGCTGACGCCCGGAAGGCGCCGCTGATCATGTCCGACCCACCGCAAAGATCAGGTTCGCTCGAGGTGTTCATCACCGCGGCTCCGCTGATCCAGCGGGCCGGGCTTCGGATCCTGCTCGCCCTGGCCCGTCGTCCGCGCGGTGCTGCGCTGATCGCGATCGCGGCCCCCATGGACCAGCTGCCGCTGGGCCTGCTCACGGTCGAGCACTACGACGATCCGGCCGTCGGGTGTTCGCTGGGCTGGGACGCCGCAGGTGTGCTCGCACGCGGGCGGGAGCTTCGCGCCGGCGCGGGGTGCCCGTGACCGGCACTGCTCGCGAGAGAGTCCTGGACGCCGATGTGTGCGTGGTAGGAGCCGGAGCGGGCGGCGGTGTGGTGTCCGCGGAGCTGGCCGAGGCCGGCATGTCGGTCGTCGTGCTCGAGGAGGGCGAGTGGCATGACGCCGCCACCTACAGCGCCAGCATGCCGAGGATGCTCGCCGCGCTCTACCACGACGGCGGACAGACGTTCACGGTCGGGCGACCGCCGATCCTGCTTCCGCTCGGCCGCGGTGTCGGCGGCACCACGGCCGTGAACTCCGGGACCTGCTTTCGCACCCCCGCCCGCGTTCTCGAGATGTGGCAGCGCGACTTCGGCATCGATGTCGGCGCCGAGGCCCTGACTCCATGCTTCGAGCGCGTCGAAGGCGCTCTCTGCGTCAGCGAGGTGACGCCCGAGCTCGCGGGCGGCAATGCCCGTGTGGCGCGGCGCGGTGCGCAGGCGCTCGGCTGGTCGCACGGCTACCTTCGCCGCAACGCGAGCGGCTGCGTCGGCCTGGGTGTGTGCACACTCGGCTGCCCCGCCGAAGCCAAGCAGCACACCGGGATCACCTATCTCCCGCGTGCCCGGGACGCCGGCGCCCGGATAGTCACCGGCGCCCGCGCGCAGCGCGTGATCGTCGACAGGGGCCGCGCCCGCGGCGTCCTGGCGCAGGTCGGCGGCGGCTCGCTGCGGGTGCGCGCCGGAACTGTGATCCTCGCCGCCGGCACGATCCACACGCCGCTGCTGCTCGCGCGCAGCGGGATCGGCTCCGGTTCCGGGCAACTCGGCCGCAACCTGTCCGTGCATCCGGCCACGGCGGTGTTCGCGAGGATGCCCGAGAACGTCGATATGGCTCACGGCGTGCCCCAGAGCTTCTACGTCGACGAGTTCGCCGACGAGGGGATCATGTTCGAGGGAGCCGCCGGGCCGCCCGCCTACGCCGCACTCGCGCTGCCGCTGACGGGTGCCCGGCACGCGCAGGCGATGGCGGCGTACCGAAGGCTCGCACTGTTCGGCCTGATGGTCTCCGACAGCTCCCGGGGATCGGTCAGGAGCATCATGGGCAGGCCCGTCGTCCGCTATGACCTCGGAGAGGACGACCTGGACCGCTTCCGCAAGGGCCTTTCGCGCATGCGTACGCTGTTCGAACTGGCCGGCGCAGAGGAGGTGTACCTGCCGCTGCCGCAGGGCGTCAGTCCGGCACGTGCCCGGACGCGCGACCTGAAGCTGATGGCGTTCCATCCGCTGGGCACCGCGCGAGCCGACGCGCGGGCCACCCACGGGGTGCTCGACGGCGACCTTGCGGTCCATGGCGTGCACGGCGTGTATGTGGCGGACGGGTCGGCGGTGCCGAGCGCCCTCGGCGTCAACCCTCAGCTCACGATCATGGCGCTCGCGACGCGTCTCGCGTTCACCCTCCTCGGGGTCCCGGTCGATGCGGCGGGGAGTGTCTGAGCAGCTCTGCGGCGCTGGAGGGTTACCGGCTGAGCTCAGAGGCCCAGGAGCACCGGCGCGAGGGCCTTCAGCTGCTCCAGGGCCTCGTGCTCGGTGTCGGCGTACGGCTGGACTGCGACATGGTCCGCGCCGGCTGCCAGGTGTTCGCGCACCCGCTCGGCGATCCTGTCCGCCTCGCCCCAGGCGACGATCGCGTCAACGAGCCTGTCGCTGCCGCCGCCGCTCACGTCCTGCTCGGTGTACCCCAGGGCGTGCAGGTTGTTCACGTAGTTGGGCAGCATCAGGTACAGCGCCATGTGCCTTCGCCCCAGCTCGCGGGCCCGGGCCGGGTCGCGCTCGAGGACGACGACCTGCTCGGGTGCGAGCAGCCGGTCAGGGCCGAGGGCGGCGCGCGCCCGCGCGGTGTGCTCGGGCGGCACGAAGTACGGGTGGGCGCCCGCCGTGCGCTCTCGTGCGAGCTCCAGCATCTTCGGGCCGAGCGCCGCGATCACCACCGGCGATGGCTCCGCGGGCGCGGGAGCGTGGTAGGTGCCGGCCGCGATCGCCTCCAGGTATGTCCGCATGGCCGTCAGCGGCCTGGCGTAGTCGTGCCCGCGGGAGTTGACCGCAGGCGCATGACTCACCCCGAGCCCGAGAAGGAATCGTTCGCCGAAGCCCTCGTTTAGGGTGTTGGCGCCGTTGATCGCGGCGGTCGCATCACGCGCCCAGATGCTCGCGATGCCGGTGGCGACCGTCATCCTCTGGCTCGCCTGCAGCAGGAGCGCGGCGTGGGAGAGCGCCTCGCGGTTGGCGGGGCCCTCCCCGAACCAGATGGCGCCGTAGCCGTGGCGTTCGATCTCGGCGACCGCGGCTCGCTCCTGCTGCGCGGGGAGCGCGCCGAGGGAGCCGAGCCAGACACCCACGCGCCCCATCCTGCCCCTGAGCGCGTGCACGACGCCGGGCGTCGGATCGCTCACCAGTCCTGGCCCTGCAGTCCGTGCGCCGGCATGGAGCCTGATGCTAGTGCAGGACCCGGCTCTGGATCCACCGCCTCGATGCACCTAGACTCTCCGGGCGATGGAGTCTCCGACGCTGATCTCCGTGTGGACGTTCGATGAGGAGCGCAGGCAGGAGGTGCTCGACGCGATCAACGCGATCCTCAACGACCTTCTCCCTGAACAGCCCGGGTTTCGCTCGGCGCGGCTCTACCAGAGCGCCGACGGGAACACGGTGGTTGCGGAGGTGCAGATGCGCAGTGTCGCGGAGCGACAGGCCGTCATGGAGCTGCCGCACATGCTCCGCGCCATGCGTGAGCTTCGCGCGATCGCTCACACGAACTCCAACCTCTACCGGCTCGTGACGAGCGTCGAGGCACCGGACTGACGAGCCGGCGCCCGTGGATCAGGCGGGCGGCGCCGCATGTGACGGCGCGCCGCTTGGCGCCGGCGCCGCGGGAGGACTCGCTGTTCCCTCTGCCTCGATGTGCGGGAGCAGGCGGTCGAGCCACGCGGGCAGCCACCAGTTCGCGCGGCCGAACAGTGTCATCGTCGCCGGCACGAGAACCAGCCTGACGACTGTGGCGTCGACGATGACGCTCACCGCGAGACCCACCGCGAGCATCTTGACCACGACGCTCGAGGACAGCACGAAGGAGATGAAGACGCTCGCCATGATCAGCGCCGCGCACGTTATGACGCGTGCGGTGCGCGAGAGGCCGTCGGCGACCGCTTCGGTGTTGTCGCCCGTCCGCTCCCATGCCTCCTTCACTCGTGAGAGCAGGAACACCTCGTAGTCCATCGACAGCCCGAAGACGATCGCGAACATCAGCACTGGAACGTAGGACTCGATCGGAACGTTCTCGCCGACGCCTGCAAGGCTCCCTCCCCAGCCCCACTGGAACACGGCGACGATCACGCCGTATGCCGCGCCGATCGACAGCAGGTTTAGGATGGCCGCCTTGAGCGCGATCAGCACGCTCCTGAACGTCGCCATCAGGAGCAGGAACGCGAGGGCGACGACGACCCCGATCACGAGCGGGAGGCGCGCCGTCAGCGTGTCGCGGAATTCGAGCTGTGTCGCGAGGTTGCCGGTCACGTACGTCTTGGCGCCCGTGCCCGCAACGGCGTCGGGCAGCGTTCGCTTCACGAGCTGTTCGAACAGGTCGGATGTCGCGGTGTCCTGCGGCGAGGTCGCCGGGATGACGGTGCTGAGGAGAACCACACCATCTTCCGAGGCCGCGGGCGGACTCGAGCGCGCGACCCCGGGGGTGGAGGCCAGGGCATCCGACACGCTGGTTGCGAGCTCGCTGGGGGTTCGGTTCGCGCCGCTGGTATCGACGACCACGGTCATCGGCCCGTTCGCGCCCACGCCGAAGCCCTCGGCGATCAGGTCATATGCACGCTTGTCCGTGAAGCTCGTGGGGTCCGCTCCGTCGTCGATGTGGCCGAGGTGGATCGAGAACAGCGGGATCGTGAGGACGCCGAGGATCACCAGCGCCGAGACCAGGAACAACCACGGCCGGCGTGCCACAGTTCGCGCGTAGCGGTGCCAGCTGTCGCCGTCGGAGCCCGACTCTGCGACGGGAGTGCGAACGGTGACCGAGTCGATTCTTCGTCCCAGCGCGCCGAGCAGCGCCGGGACGAGCGTGAGTGCGGCCGCTGCCGCGGTCAGCACCGAGAAGACCGCCGCGAGCCCGAGCCGGCCGATGAAGGTGATCCCCGACGCGTACAGGCCGAGCAGCGCGAGCGCGACGGTGCCCGCCGCGACCAGGACCGCCTGTCCGCTCGTTGCCACAGTCCAGCCCGCTGCGGGAACGGGGTCCGCGCCATCTGAGATCTGCTGCCGGTACCGGGTCGTGAGGAACAGCGCGTAGTCGATGCCGACGCCGAGCCCGATCATCAGCGCGAGGGTTGGCGCCGTCGTGCCGAAGACGATCACGGCGGCGACGATCCCGAGCAGGCTCACACCTGTGAGGACCGCGATGAGGGCGCTGGCGAGCGGCAGCACGGCCGCGGCGACACTGCCGAACCCGATCAGCAGGACGAGCAGCGCGACCGCGAAGCCGATTACCTCGGAGAGGGCGTCATTCGGCGGCGGCCGGAACAGCTCATCCAGTCCGCCTCCGTACTCCACCTGCACGCCGGCGCCGCGTGCGGGAGCTGTTGCCGCTTCCAGCTTGGCGATGTACCCCTGCCCGAGGGTCTTCGGTCGCTCGTCGAAGCTAACGTCGGAGTAGGCGATGTGCCCGTCGGCGGATATCGCCCCCGAGCCCTTCGCGAACGGGTCGCTCGCCGAGCGCACGTGCTGAAGGCCCCTTAGATTCGACACGGACTGCTGGACCTGCGCCTGCCTCGACGCCAGGCTCGCGGACGGTAGATGGAAGACGACCTGGCCCGTGTAGCCGCCCGCCGACTTCTCGTTCTCTTCGAGCAGGTGAAGGCCGGTGCTCGCCTGTGTCCCGGGCAGTTCGACCTTGTCGCTGAACGTGCCTCCGGCGAGCCTGTTCACGCCGACCGCCGCGAGCAGGATGATCAGCCATACACCTATCAGCAAACGCGGGCGGCTCGAGCACGCCCTGCCGGCTCGCTCGAGCCTGCCGCGGGCGGGCGGTAACGACGTCGGTGCGCTGGGCGATGGGTCCACGTGGTGGTGGGGCGGACGGGCGAACCACGGCGGGCTCCCCTGCGGGGTGAGCCGCCCCGCCTGCCCTCGATGCCGATGTTACTCCCGTCGTACGCGGACCCGGCGGCCCTCCGGTACGTTCACCCGATGATGAGGAAGGCCGCGCACTGGAGTCGCGCGAACCGGCTGGCAGCGCGTCGACGCGAGCGCCGCCGCCGTGCGCGCCCGCGAGGACGGCTCGAGCGGCGCGGACCGGAGCAGGGTTGAGCGCGGCGCCGACTCTCGATGAGGCGGCTCCGGGTCGTCAACCTGGCCGTCTTCGGCGGGTCTTGCTCCGGCTGGAGCGCCGCGAGCGCAGGACACTCGCGCGTATGGCGTTGTGCGTTCTGTCGCTTCATGTCGTCGGGTTCCTGCTGCTGTTCCTGGTGGTGAGCGGCTCTCACGCCCGCGCGGCGGGAGCTGGAACGCTCACGATCGGCGTCGGGGCGACCGCCTATACGCTCGGCCTGCGACACGCATTCGACGCGGACCACATCTCGGCGATCGACAACACGACGCGCAAGCTGATCGCCGAGGGGGAGCGTCCCCTGAGCGTGGGATTCTGGTTCTCGCTCGGGCACTCGACGATCGTGTTCGTGCTCGCGTCCCTGCTCGCGATCGGCGTCAGGTCGCTGTCGGGTCCGGTGAGAAGCAGCAGCTCAGGCCTGCATCAGGTGACAGGTTGGATCGGCACGCTCATCTCAGGGTCGTTCCTGTACTTGATCGCCGCGCTCAACGTTGTGATGCTGGTCGGGATCATCCGGGTCTTCCGTGAGATGCAGACGGGTGTCTACGACCAGGCCGCACTTGAACATCAGCTCTGCACCCGCGGGCTGATGAACCGGCTCTTCGGTGGTCTCACGAAGACGATCACCCGGCCTCACCAGATGTACCCGATAGGTGTCCTGTTCGGGCTCGGCTTCGACACGGCCACCGAGGTCGCGCTCCTTGTGCTCGCGGGAAGCGCGGGGGCCACGGGGATGCCCTGGTACGCGATCCTGTGCCTGCCGATCCTGTTCGCCGCGGGCATGAGCCTCATGGACTCGATCGATGGTTCCTTCATGCACTTCGCCTATGGGTGGGCGCTCTCCACCCCGGCGCGCAAGGTCTTCTACAACATCACGACCACGGGCCTCTCGGTCGCCGTGGCCCTGCTGATCGGCTCGATCGAGCTCGGGGGGTTGATGGCAGAACAACTCAGCCTCTCCGGCTCGTTCTGGAGCTGGTTCGAGGGCATCGACATGAACCTCCTCGGGTTCCTGATCGTGGGGACGTTCGTTGCGACGTGGGCTATCGCGCTGTCGGTCTGGCGCTTCGGCCGCATCGACGAGCGCTGGAGCGCGAAGCCCGGCCGCCCGCGTTCATAGAGATCTCCAGGGCGACGTTCGAGAGCCGCGGGCTGGGCATGTGCGATCCCGCGCAACCGCGAGTGCCGCCGCGTGATGCTCGCGGACGCTGCAGAGCGATCTCACGGCCGGACCGATGTGGCCGCCGACGGGCCGCGGGCGGCCTCCAAGCGCGCAACTCGCACCCGGCCCGGCGGCCGCCGGCGGGGCTAACCTTGCCTGCGTGATGTTCGCCGACGGGGAGGGACCGCTCGAGCTGCTCGGCTCCTGGATCGAGGATGCCCGCGTAGCCGAAGAGCCCAAGCCCAGGACCGTCGCCTTCATCACCGCGGGAGCGGACGGGCGCCCGAGCGCTCGAACGGTGGAGCTCAAGCGCATCCAGGACGGCGCACTGATCTTCACCTCAGCCCTGTGGACCCGCAAAGCCCGCGAGATCAAAGCCAATCCCAACGTGGCACTGCTCTTCCACTGGCCGTCGATCGGGCGCCAGGTTCACGTCGCCGGGACCGCAGAGGTCGCCGAGCGAGAGCTCGCCGTCGAGCTTTACGACGAGCGTGACTTCGCGCACCGGCTGCAGACGATCGTCTCACGACAGGGGGAGCCGATCGACGGCCTCGACGCGCTCCACGCCCGGCACGCGCACCTGATGCGCACCGCCGAGCGCCCGCCGGACTGCCCAGAGGACTGGGGGGCGATACGTGTGCGTCCGCAGGCGGTCGAGCTGTGGCAGGAAGCGCCCGACAGGATCCACGAGCGCCACCTGTATCAGCGCACATCCGCGGGGTGGGAGGTGACCCTCCTGGCGCCGTGAGCTCTGCGCGCACGCGGCGGGCGTTATCGTGCCGGCGGTGATGCGGATATTTCACAGGGAGCATGCGGGACGCCCGCTCAGGGTCGCCTGGGCGCTGGAGGAGATCGGCGAGCCGTACGAGGTGGTGGTGATCACCCGCGAGCAGGGCCGCGGCGAGGAGCATCGGGCGCGCCATCCCCTGGGCCGTGTCCCGGTGCTGCAGGACGACGACGGGTTCCTCGTCGAGTCCGCCGCGATCTGCCTTCACCTCGCCGACCTGTATCCCGAGGCCGAGCTCGCGCCCGCACCCGGCACTCACGAGCGCGGCCTCGTCTACCAATGGACGGTGTTCGCGCCATCGGAGCTCGAGCCGCCGCTGATCCAGGCAGCGTTCCGGGGCGAGAAGGATCCCGAGGGAGCAGCCTCGGCACGGCGGCGCTTCGACGCCGCAGCCGGCGCCGTGTCGGGCGTGCTCGCCAGCGCGGACTTCCTCGTCGGTGGCCGCTTCACGGTCGCCGACATCCTCGTCGGATCCGCGCTCGCCTTCACTGAGCGCGCGGGGTTCGCGGACGAGCTTCCCGAGAACCTCACGGAGTATCTCGCGCGCCTCGCGGCGCGCCCTGCCTATCAGCGGGCCGCGGCCCGCACCTCGGCCTGAGGCAGCCGAGCCGAACAGGCTACTTCTGGCTGGTCCAGCCGTCCCTGCCGGGGTGGCCGCCCATGCGGGCCATGAGATGGTGCCATCCACTCGGCTTCGCCCCCGGCTCGTTATCGCGCCAGGTGGGCGCGCCGCCGGTGGGCGCCGCGAGCGCATCGGCTGCGCCGAGGTCGATGCTCAGGTCCACGCCGCGTTCGTGCAGCGAAGCGACCATTTCGGCTGGGACGAAGCGCTGGCCGCCGCCGGCTCTCACCACGAGCCCGTGGAAGATGTCCTCGTCCTCGGCCGCGACGACATGGTCGACGGTTCCGACGAGCTCGCCACCGGCCGCGTAGACCGGAACATCCTTCTCGAGCACCTCGTATGCGATCGGCAGGCCCTCGTCCATGCGGCCCACATTAGCGCCGAGCGGGTGAGCCCTGCGACGTGCCGCGCGCTCCGGCGGGTGGGCGCACCCCGAGCCGCGACGTGCGGATGATCTTCCGGCAGGTGACATGTGGCCTCTCCGTGCCGGCTGGATCGCGGACGACGGCGGGTACATCGACCGCCTGGAGCGAGCCGGGTTCGCGCGCAGGACCCGCGATGCTGAGGACCGGCGCCGCGTTCTCGTCGAACTGACCGAGCAGGCCTCACAGATCGCGCCGCGCTTCTACCAGGCGCACATCGCCGAGGTCCAGCGCCTCTACGACCGCTACACGCTCGAGCAGATCGAACTGCTGTTGCGGTTCGTCCGCGACGGACGGGTACTCAATGAGCTCGAGTCCGCTCGGCTGGAGCAGCAGAGGAGGGGCGCAGAGCCCGGCGCGGCCCCCGAGAAGGACGTCGGCTAGGAAGGCTCCCACATCGTGCTCCGGGTGCCGACTATGATCGCCGCAAGTGCCACTGTGAGCAGCGCCATGAGGAAAGCGAGGTCGGCAGATGGACGAAGGTCCCGTTCTCATACACATCTGGACCGTGGACCCAGCCGAGGAGTCCGCCGCTGTTCAGAGCCTTGAGGATCTCTTTGCGAAACAGGTAGTCACCGATCCGGGCTTCGTCTCCGCGCGGATTCTCCAGAGCAAGGATCAGAGCTCGGTCGCCGCTGTGATCGAGATGAAAAGTTCAGAGGACCGCGCTCGCATCGAGCAGGCGCCGGACGTGCGGGAGACGCTCGACCACCTGCACGGCGCCGCGAGCCTCGTCATCCGGCTCTACCACCAGGTCAGCGCTTACGGGGCCTAGCGGGCGCGCCGGGCAAGCGTCGGTCGCTCACCGGGGTCGAGGTATGAGGCCCACAGCGATGAGCGTCGGCTCATCGCTCAGGTGAGCCTCAGCCCTGGCTATCCTGCCGTTCCTGACGGTGATGATCAGCGCGGCGGGGGAGAGCACTTCCGCTCCGAGTGTGACCCGGACCAGTGCCACGAACTGGTCCTCGCGGATGCGCCGGACCTCAGCGATCTGGACCATCTGGCCGGCGTCGGTGTCCCGCAATGACCGGAAGTACTGCCGCAGGCCGTCGTGCCCGATGTACGTCGAACGTGAACCGACGAGGACGCTCGGGCGCAGCTCACCGTCGGGCTCGAAGATCTCGCAGAGCGCCTCGGGGTCGCGGGCGTTCGCAGCGCCGACGAACGCCTGCGCGATGCGCTGCATCTCGGCCTCGGTGATCTCCCTGCCGGTCTCGCTCATCCGGTGCCTACGGGGCGGCGGGTGCGTTCAGCGGCTGGAAGTGGGAGACCAGATGATCCTCGGCGAGCGCGTGGACGAGCAGCCCTACCGGCTGCGGGGAGGCCTCGAACGGCAGACCGTCAAGTGGGCGCAGGTCCAGACGCACCGTCGAGTTCGTGCTCGGGCAGATCAGCAGAGGGCGCCCGGCGAACGAGCTCGCCATCGACGTGTGGACGTGGCCGCACGTGACCGCGAGCACCTGTGGGTGGCGTCCGAGCAGATCCTCGAGCGCCGCGCGGCCTGCCGGCGCGAGCGCGATCGCGTCCATCATCCGCAGCCCGCTCAGCACGGGAGGGTGATGTAGCGCCAGCAGCGTCGGCGTCGTCGGCTCGCTCGCGAGCTGCTGCGCCAGCCAGTCGAGCTCGCCGGCGCTCAGCGCGCCCGCGTCGCTCCCCGGAACGGTGCTGTCGCAGCCCACGACGCGCAGGCCCCCGCAGTCCGCCGCGAAGTGCACCGGGGACCCGGCCGGCGCGCCCGCCGGCCCGAAGCGGGCGCGCAGCAGGTCGCGGTCGTCGTGGTTGCCCGGGATCACGTGCAGCGCGAGCCCGAGCTCGGAGAGCATTTCGTGTGCCTGCCCGTAGACCTCGGGCGAGGCCTGGTCAGCGATGTCGCCGCTTACAAGCACCGCGGACGGTCGCGGGCGCAGGCCGGCGAGAAGGTTCAGCGCCGCTTGCAGCCGCCGGGCGGGACCGGCGCCCGCCTCGCCGGCACGCAGGTGAAGGTCGCTCAGCTGAGCGACGATCGCCGGCGCACCGGCGTCCTCTTGATCCTGCTGCGCCGGGGTCACAGGGGCACATGATGCCGGGGAACGCCGGCCGGAAGCCCTCCCGTCCCGCCATGCTCGCCTCAGACCTTCGCGATGCCGCGGATGATGAGGAACAGGCTGAGGATGAGGCAGAGGGCGATCGCGATCCGCCTGCCGTTCTGTGAGAACCATCCGTTCAGTCTCAGGACGGCGTCCTCCGTGCGGACAGGATCGACGATGAGGCCGGCCAGCGGCACCTCTGCGAGCAGGAACATGATCAGGTTGAAGAGGACGATCAGAAGGACGGTCGCGCCGGTCCCGTGATGCGCTGCCGTGATGTCCTTCAGCGCGACGACGTATGCCGCGCTCGGCAGGTTCATCAACGCCGACGCGACGAGCACGAGCGGCGTGGACTCCCGCGCGAGGATGCGCTGCATCAGAGGCTCGCCCTTCTGCGCGTCGGCGCCATCCTCAGCCGTGCGCCCCCTCCGCTGAGCCCAGCGTGCATCGGCGCGCGTGGCGAGAGCCACCGCGAGCAGCAGCGCCAGTCCTCCGACGGTCAGGTCCACCGCCGCGCTCAGGTCCCGGTTGCCGTGGTGGAAGGCCCCCTTGAGGGCGAACGTCAGGAGCAGGCCGGCCCCGATGCTGACAATCAGCCCTGCCGCCAGGTATGCGCCGAGCAGCGCGACGCGTCGCGGCTGGTTCAGCAGGATCACGACGGCAGCCAGCAGGGTCGGATACAGCGCGGCGTCCACCGCCAGCAGCAGGAGCTGCAGCTGGGCGCTGACTGTGGCTACGGGCAGGCTGGCCATTCAGCCCGGCAGGTGGACTAGGCCCTTGATGACGAGGTAGGCGCCGACGGCGACCGCGGCGACGATCGCGACGGTCCGGCCGTTCGCGGCGAACCAGCGGTTCGTGCTGTCAAGCGCACGCTCCGCGCGGGCCGGGAGTAGAAGGAGGATCAGCATCGGCACCTCGATCAGCCACAACATCACCGCGACGACCGCCACGAGGTCCAGAAGCTCGCTCCCGCGTGAGATCTTCGCGTCGGCGATCGACTTGACCGCACCGATGTAGATCGGCGATGGTGCGATGTAGAGGGTGACTCCGAGCAACGCCGCGAGGCGGGGGTTCTGCAGGTAGCGGTCGATCTTGGAGGTTCCGCTCGATGGCTTGGACGGGGCGTCCGGGTCGGGCCGGCGGCGCTGAAGGCGCACCGCAAGCGCCAGCAGCAGGACGCCCAGCGCGATGTTGACCCCGGCGCTGAGCGAGATGTCGGATGAGCTCGTGGCCCCGATTTCTTCGAACAGCAGGAGGATCACCGCGCCCACCAGGTAGGTCGTCAGGAACGCCGCCGCCACGAACGCGAAGACGCGCGAGCGCAGCCGGGGGCCCCTGCCGAGCGCGATAACCGCCGCCACCGCGGGCGGATAGATCGAGGCCGCGAATGCGAGCGCCAGCGTATCTGCGGGCAACTCAGCAGGCTCCGCGCGGGCGGCCAGGTGCAGCCTTCGAGAACCACTCGCAGCTTCTCGCCGGCATCGCTCCCCCCCGAGCATCGAGTTGCATGTCCACCGGCGCGACCCTCACCGGGGCGCCCCGGTGGCGAAGGCTACACGCAGCGGGAGCCGCACCGGCCATCCTCGTGCAGTGCACGCAGGGCGCGGGCTGTGCGATCATCAGCGACCGGGTTACCGCTGCCGAACACGGGCCGCACAGGGGGCAACCGAAAGGACCGGCCGGGCTTGGAAGCATCTCGACCGCCGCAGCGCCAGCGCATGGATCATCGGGTCAGGTCCGCCTGGGCCCGCACGGTCAAACGGGAGGGCGCAGGTCCCGCGCTGGTCAATCAACGGGGCGCCGGGGCCCCGCCGAGTGCAGGGGAGGCATGACATGAGCGACTACGACGTCATCATCATCGGCAGCGGCGCAGGGGGAGGCACCCTCGCGCACCGTCTCGCGCCATCCGGCAAGAGGATCCTGCTGCTCGAGCGCGGCGACTGGCTGCCGCGCGAGCCGAGCAACTGGTCCGCGGCAGACGTGTTCGTGGACAATCGCTACATCTCGCACGACACGTGGTACGACGACGCCGGCAAGCCGTTCCAGCCTCAGGTCCACTATTTCGTGGGAGGCGCCACCAAGATGTACGGCGCGGCGCTGTACAGGCTGCGGGCCGAGGACTTCGGTGAGATGCGCCACCACGGCGGGATATCGCCCGCATGGCCGATCCCCTATGAGGACATGGAGCCGTACTACACCGAGGCCGAGCAGCTCTACCAGGTGCACGGCAGCAGGGGCGAGGACCCCACCGAACCCCCGACCAGCGCTCCGTACCCCTGTCCGGCGATCTCCCACGAGCCGAGGATCCAGAAGCTCTCCGACGACCTCGCCGCCGCCGGGCTGCATCCCTTCCACGCGCCGTCGGGCGTGCTGCTCGACGAGGCGAACATGCCATACAGCCGCTGTGTGCGCTGCTCGACGTGCGACGGGTTCCCGTGCCTGGTGCACGCAAAGTCCGACGCCGAGGTCCTCGCCGTCAGGCCGGCGCTCGAGCACGAGAACCTAACGCTGCTCCGCAACGCGACCGCTGTCGCTCTGCACACCGACGCGCCCGGAACCTCAGTGAGCGAGGTCGTCGTCGAGCGCGAGGGCGTGAGCGAGACCTACAGCGCCGACATCGTCGTGGTCTCTGCAGGCGCCGCGAACACAGCGAAGCTGCTGCTCAGCTCGGCGGGCGAGAAGCACCCGCGCGGCCTCGCGAACGGCTCGGACCAGGTCGGGCGCAACTACATGTTCCACAACAGCCAGGCGGTGCTCGCGCTCTCGAAGGAGCCCAACCCGACGGTCTTCCAGAAGACGCTGGGGGTCAACGACTACTACCTGGCGTCGAAGGAGTGGGAGTTCCCGATGGGCAACATCCAGATGGTCGGCAAGTCCGTCGCGCCGATGTACCGCGGCGAGCGGCCGCTGCTGACCAAGCTCGCACCGGAGTTCACGCTCGATGCGGTTGCGAGTCACGCCGTCGACTTCTGGCTCTCGACCGAGGATCTGCCGAGGCCAGAGAACCGGGTCACCGTGGACGGCGAGGGAAAGCTGACACTGAGCTACAGCTCGTCGAACGACACGGCACGCGATCGCCTGTTCGAGCAGCTGCGCAGCCTGCTGGGGCACCTGGGCATGCACCACCATCTCATCCCGCGCTGGGCCTACCTGGAGAACAAGATCCCGGTGGCGGGGGTGGCCCACCAGGCCGGGACATGCCGTTTCGGCTCGGACCCCGCGACGTCGGTTCTGGACACGAACTGCCGGGCCCACGAGGTGGACAACCTCTACGTGGTCGACACGAGCTTCTTCCCGAGCATCGGGGCGGTCAACCCGGCGCTCACGGCGATGGCAAACGCGCTACGCGTCGGGGACCATATCCTCGAGCGCCTGCGCTGAGGTGGGCGCCGGCGTCAGCCCTCGCCGGGGTTCTCCACGGCACGCGAGAGGTCTTCCTCGCCGGGTTTGAAGCCGGCGCGCTCGGCTATCACACGCGCGGATGCCTGCTGCATGGTGATCGTTCGCTCGTCGCGCGAGCTGCCGACGAAGGCCGACATCCACTTGAACAGGGCGGTCCAGCGGTTCTTGAACCCGGTCAGGAACGTCAGGTGCACGAACGCCCACATGAGCCATCCGATGAACCCGCCGACCTTGATGCCCTTGAAGCTCACGATCGCCCGGAAGCGCGAGATCGTCGCCATGCTGCCGAGGTCGCGGTAGACGAACGGCCTGGCCGTGGCGTCGCCCTCGAGGCGCCGCTTGATCGTGCGCGCAGCGTGTATGCCCGACTGCATGGCGACCTCCGCGACGCCGGGGAGCGAGTTGAGCGCCATCATGTCGCCGATCGCGAAAACCTCCGGGTGTCCCGGAAGCGTGCAGTCCGGCAGCACCTCGATATGGCCCGCGCGGTCTGTGCCGGCCCCGGTCGCGCTCGCGAGCAGCGCGGCGAGGGGGGAGGCCTGGACGCCGGCCGCCCAGACGCGCGTGTGGCAGGCTACGTGTTCCTCGCCGTGGGGACCCTGCACCACTATCGAACCGGGTTTCACGTCGGTTACGCGGCTCGACATCCGCAGCTCGACGCCCGCCCGTTCGAGCTCGCTGGTGCCCTTCGCGGAGAGCCTGTGACCGAAGTTGGCGAGGGCCATCTCGCCGCCGTCGAACAGCAGCACGCGCGCCTGCGCCGGGTCGATGGAGCGGAAGTTCCGCTTCAGGGATCGTCTGGAGAGCTCGGCGATCTGCCCCGCCATCTCGACGCCCGTGGGCCCGGCTCCGATGACCGCGAACGTCATCCACGTTCTGCGGACCTCCGGGTCATGCTCGAGCTCGGCCATCTCGAAGGCGCCGAAGATTCGCGCCCGGATCTCCAGCGCGTCATCCACCGTCTTCATCCCCGGTGCGAGCGTCGCGAACTCGTCGTGGCCGAAGTAGGAGCCCTGTGCGCCGGCGGCGACGATCAGCGAGTCGTATGAGAACTGCACGGGCTTCCCGAGCGCCCTCACGGCGGTCACCGTTCGCGCCTGCAGGTCGAACCCGGTCACGTCGGCGAGCTCCACGCTGACGTTCCCGTGCTCGCGCAGCACCTCTCGCAGAGGCGGCGCGATCGATCCCTCGGAGAGGATGCCCGTCGCGAGCTGATACAGGAGCGGCTGAAAGAGGTGGTGGTTGGTGCGGTCGATCAGCGTCACCTCCACGGGCGCGTGGCGCAGGAACTTCGCCGCGAACAGGCCGCCGAAGCCGCCTCCGACGATCACGACGCGGTGGATGCCCTGATCAGCCATCGGACGCCATCATCTGCGATCCGCTACAGGATCGCCAGTGGGTTGACCGGGGAGCCCGTTCCGCCGACGATCCGCAGCGGCGCCGCGACGCACATGAACTCCCATCTGCCGGCGGCCTCGCACGCCCTGCTGAGGTCCTCCAGCTGCAGGTAGTCCAGGAGCAGGATGCCCATCGCGTTTAGTGCGAGGACGTGGATCGGGAACGCGATGCCCTGTGTGCTGCTCGGGGCCGTGTCGCTGTTGCCGTCGGAGCCCATAGCCGCGATCCCGCGCTCGGCGAGCAGCGGCATCGCCGTCGGATGCATCCCCGCCTTCTGGACGGAGGTGTCCCATGCGCCGAGCTCGGCCAGGCGGCGGACGTGACCGGTGCGCACGAGCAGGATGTCGCCCGCGGCTATCTCGACGCCCTGCTGGCGCTGTGCGCCCTCGAGGTCCTCCGGCATGACATGCTCACCCGGTTCCATCCACGGCAGGCCGCGCAGCCGCGGAATGTCGAGCAGTACCCCGCGGCCGACGAGCCCATCCTTGACTAGGTCGATCGCCTCCGTCGAGGCGCCATGCCCGTCCACGGCGTCTTCGGCGACGCCGTTGTAGAGGGTGCCCCGGAAGGCGACATGGCAGAGGGCGTCGATGTGGGTGTGACCGTCGCTGTGGTAGTCGACGCCGATGAAGTCCTTTGCGAAGCCGAGCGGACCGAGGTCGTTGTCGTCGTCGAGGTTCTGGGTCATCCGGAATTCGGCCGGGACCGGCGAGTCCGGAGTCGACGTTGTGCTCACGGGCAGGCTCAGGCTCACCGTCACGCCGTCACGGACCAGTCGCGCCGCGCCGGCGACGCGATCGCCGGTGAGCCTGTGCAGTGCCCCGAGCGCATCGTCCGGGCCCCAGCGTCCCCACGTCCTCACGGAGTCGAAGATCTCCGCGAACTGCTCCGCGGTCACATCCAGACGCTTGCCGCTCTCCACCGTGCGTTTCTAGCAGACCTCGGGCGAGGCCGTTGAGTCCGCGAATACACTCACGCCGTGAAGCTGTGGATACCGGACGCGGCTGGGCGTGAGGCGGTCGGAGAGCTGCCGCAGGACGTCGAGCTCGGGCTGATACCGGCTGACGGGTCATTCCCGGACGCGATGCTGGGCGCGGAGTTCCTTGTTCCGCGCGGGCGGGGTGTGGGGGAGATCCTCCCGCAGATGAGCTCGCTGCGCGTGATCCAGACACTCTCCGCCGGAGTCGACTGGCTGGCGCCGATGGTCCCCGCAGGCGTGACGCTCTGCGACGCGGCCGGCACGCGCGACATCGCGGTGGCGGAGTGGGTGCTCGCCGGCATCCTCTCCTGCATCAGGACCTTCCCCGAGCTTCGCGACGCTCAGCGCCGGCACGACTGGGCGTGGCGCCAGTCCGACGAGCTCGCCGGCCGCACGGTGATGATCCTCGGCTACGGGGAGATCGGCCGCGCGGTCGAGGCTCGGCTGGCGCCGTTCGGCGTCGAGCTGATCCGCGTCGCGCGGCATGGCCACGATGGCGTCCACGCTGTCCAGGAGCTGGGATCGCTGCTTCCCCTCGCCGACGTCGTGGTGGTGCTCCTGCCCCTCACGGCCGAGACGACGGGGTTGCTCGACGCCGATGCTCTGGCGCTTCTGAGGCCGGGTGCGCTGCTCGTGAACGCCGCGCGCGGCGCGGTCGTCGACTCGCGCGCACTCCTCGCTCTCCTGCAGGCCGGCCGCATCCGGGCGGCGCTGGACGTGACCGACCCGGAGCCCCTGCCCGAAGGCGACCCATTCTGGGACGCCCCCGGCACGCTCATCACGCCCCACTACGCGGGGGCGACACCGCAGGGCGAACGGCGCGCGTTCGCGCTCGTCGGCGAGCAGGTCCGCCGCTACATGCGGGGGCAGCCGCTTGCGAACATCGTCGAGCACGGCTACTAGCCGGTCAGTAGACGTCCGGCGCAAGCGTTCGTTCGAGCCTCTCGGAGAACTCCTGCGCGCCCTCGGCGGGATGTGGCCAGACCGGGGGCCCTATCGAGACCTCGGCGCGGCTGCGCGCCGCGTGGAGACGCGCGCCTGCGGCGAGCCCGCTCATCCTCACCGGCACCGCCGGCGCGTGTGCTCCGACGCAGATCCGCGCGGCGCCGAGATGGGCGGTGCGATCGCTCTCTCGGCGATCGTAGGCGCGAGGAGCGACCCAGCACGCACAGCCCCGCTGGACGAGGGCTATCGCGCCGTCCACGGCCCGCTCTCCGGTCCAGAGCACGCCGTAGGAGTCCAGCACCCACCCGGCGAAGCGGATCGACCGCCACCGCGCGCTCGTGATCGGGACCACCTCGGATCGAGCGCGACGGCCATCACACCGTCCCAGTAGCTGTCGTGGCGGGACACCAGCACGCAGCCCGATGGGGGACGCTCACCTGAGAGCGAGATCTCAAAGCGAGCTCTCATGGTGCTCGCGATGAGCCGCGCGATAACGGAGACAGCGATCTGCATGGCCGGCGAGCTGCGCTCGCCGTGCCCGTGGACGCGGCGGGCTCGCGCGTCCAGCGGCGCACCCGTCAGGAGGTATCGCCACGGTGCTCCGGCGGGCTCCCTGCGCGCGTCATCCCGGTCCGCGGCGGGAGGACGGTCACCGTTCACGCAGTCACATACAGCTCTGGCTGCCAGAGGACCTCGATGGGCGGCAGACCGAGGGCGCCGGCGGCGGCGGCCGCTCCGGATGCGAGGCCGACGCGGATCGCGTTGCCTGAGATCTCCAGTGGGTTGACCCTCGGCATCGCGTCCGAGGGCGCAATCTGGAACAGGCGCGGGTCGCCGGAGCCGATCGTCTCGAGATGCCCCGCTTCGGCGTTGTAGATATCGGGCCTGTCGCGCATCAGCGGTGCGACCGAGGGGTGGGCGACGCGGCGGGCGAGCTCGATGAGCGCCCGCGGATACTGCACCTGGCGATGGCCGGCGGTGTGCGATCGCAGCACCAGCACATGGGTCGCCCCGCCCGTCAGCGCCGCGGAGTAGGGGATCGACTGGATGAGGCCCCCATCGGCGACCGTCCTGCCGCGGAATGCCGCCTGTGCGTCCGCGAGCAGCGGCAGCGAGCAGCTTGCCCGGACCGCCGCAGCGAGTTCGTGGACGTCCCGGAAGTCACCGAGGATCTGCAGCGCCGAGCTGTCCAGATCGACGCATATGGCATAGAACGCCGGCCCGGCCGCGAGTTTGTCCGCGTCGTAGGGCTTGCGTGTGCCGATCAGCTCGTCGAACAGGAAATCGAAGTCGATCACCGCGCGGCCGGTCAGGACGCGCAGCGGGTTGGCGAACTGGGTGCTCGCCACGTCGAGGTAGTTGGTCGTGCCCAGAGCCGCCTGGCCCGACGCCGTGAACGAGCCGTTCAGCGCCCCTGAGGATGTGCCGTAGATCATGTCGACGGCGTCGATCAGCCCCGTCTGCTCGAGCACCAGGCACATGCCCGCCGAGATGACCCCGCATGACCCTCCGCCCTCGATCGCCAGGGCGATCACCGCGTCGTCCTCGCGCGCGCCTCGCTGGCTGCCCGCCTGATGTCGGGCGAGCATCAGCTCTATCAGCGGGTGGCCGTCGCCGCCCGCGGGCGGAACCCGGTCATGCGCGATCGAATGGCGAAGGCCCACGCCAGGAGTATCACGGCGCCGGCGGGTTTCCGCAGGGGCCGGGGCGGACACGGGCCACCGGTCTCGGCGGTAGGGTCCGGCAAGGACTGGGTCTGCTGCCGTGCCGCGAGCGGCGATGGCGGCGGACGGGGCGAGCGGCTGGGCTTCGGGGGTGACTCTTCACATGGCGGACCGCAAACAGAGCGCTGCTGGAGCCGTGCTGGTCACGCTGTGCGCCGGCCAGTTCCTGATGATGCTCGACTCCTCGGTGATGAACGTGTCGATCGCGACGGTCGCCAGGGACATCGGTACGACGGTCACCGGTATCCAGACCGCCATCACGCTCTACACGCTGGTCATGGCGTCCCTCATGATCACGGGCGGGAAGATCGGGCAGATCATCGGACGCAAGCGCGCGTTCTCTGTCGGCTGCGTGATCTACGGCTGCGGCTCGTTCGTGACGGCGATATCGCCGAGCCTCGGGGTCCTGCTGGTCGGGTGGTCGTTGCTCGAGGGTGTCGGCGCAGCGCTCATCCTGCCGGCGATCGTGGCGCTTGTTGCTTCGAACTTCGGCCGGGAGGAGCGCCCGCGGGCCTACGGTCTGGTCGCATCCGCCGCGGCGATCGCGATCGCGGTCGGTCCGATCGTCGGCGGGCTGTTCACGACATATCTCTCCTGGCGCTACGTCTTCGCGGGCGAGGTTCTCGTCGTGCTGGTGATCCTCGGGCTCGCGCGGCGCATGGCCGACGGGCCGCATCAGAGCGGCGTGCGCCTGGACCTCGTCGGGACGGCCCTCTCAGCTCTCGGGCTGGGGCTGATCGTGTTCGGCGTGCTGCGCTCGGGGTCCTGGGGCTTCGTCAGGCCGAAGCCGGGGGCACCTGAATGGCTCAGCCTCTCTCCGACGGTCTGGCTGCTGCTCGCCGGCGGCGTGGTGGTGTGGTTGTTCCTCGCGTGGGAGAACCGCGTGATCGCCCGTGGCGGCGATCCGCTGGTGGACCTGGCGAGGATCGCCAACCCGGTTCTGCGCAGCGGCCTGACGGCGTTCTTCTTCCAGTTCTTCGTCCAGGGCGGCCTGTTCTTCGCGGTGCCCCTGTTCCTGTCGGTCGCGCTCGGCCTGTCGGCGATCGACACCGGCGTCAGGCTGCTGCCGCTGTCGGTGACGCTGATCATCGCGGCGGCCGGCATCCCGAGGTTCTTTCCCGACGCATCCCCGCGCCGGGTCGTGCAGATCGGATTCCTCGCGCTCTTCGCCGGCCTTGTCGTGCTGGTGGGGGCGCTCGACGCGGGGGCCGGGCCGGAGGTCGTCACGTGGCCGATGCTGCTCGCCGGGCTCGGCGTCGGAGCACTTGCATCTCAGCTCGGGAGCGTCACCGTCTCCTCCGTGTCCGACGAGCACAGCGACGAGGTGGGCGGGCTCCAGAACACGATCACGAACCTCGGCATCTCGATGGGAACCGCCCTGACGGGAGCACTCGTGATCGCCGCGCTCACAACCTCGTTCCTGTCCGGTGTGGAGCAGAACGCCGCGGTGCCCGCAGCACTCAAAGCACAGGCGAGCACCCAGCTCTACGGAGGCGCTCCATTCGTCTCCGACGCCGAACTCGAAGCGTCGCTGAAGACGGCCGGCGTCCCCTCCGAGGCGGCGGACGCGATCGTTAAGGAGAACGAAAAGGCGCGCCTGGACGGACTTCGCACGGCGCTGTCGGTGCTCGCCCTGCTCACGCTGCTCGCGCTCGGGCTGAGCCGGTCGATCCCGGCCGAGCAACCCGCGGCCGCACCCTCGAGCGCAGAGGATCCCGCGCCTGCGCCAGCCGTCTGAGCGGGGCCTGTCAAGAGGACCGTGGCGGGCGGGCTGCGGTGCCTCAGCTGCTCCCCGCGGCTGCGGGCGGCTCCGGGGCCACCGGACGGCCCCGGCCGAGGTTGCCGACTATCAGGGAGACGACGGTGACGAGGTAGATCTGCCCGAACAGCGCCTCGGACACCGCCAGGGTGTGGCCGAGGTTTGTGCGGGCGGTGAAGTCGCCGTAGCCGACGGTGGTCAGCGTGGTGAAGCTGAAGTACAGGCAGTGCGGGAAGCTCGCGTCCTGGCCGCCGGCGAAGAACGGGCTGCCGCCGAGGCGGTCGACCATGCCGTAGATGAACGCGAAGAACATGCCGAGCAGGATGTAGACGCACAGGACTCCGAGGACAGCTTCGACGGTGACCGACTGCCTGGTGCGCAGGCTCTGCAGGACACCGATGACTATCGCCGGGGGCGCAAGACCCACGAGCAGTGCGTTCGCCAGCCGGGTGGCGCTGCCGTCCACGCTGCCGCTCAGAACTTCGATGACGCTGACCAGGACCAGGCCGGCGCTGATCAGCGCCGCGATGCGCATGTATCGCGGCCTCGTGGCGGCTGCCCAGAGCGCGAGCAGGAGCGTTATGCCCAGCAGCGCGCTCACGACCACCTGCTCCCACTGCGCGGGGGATGAGACCCCCTCGACGCCGAACGCCGTGATCACCGCGCCCAGCAGCAGGGCAAAGCGGCCCGCTCGATCTCCTACATGCGATCTGGTGGCCATCAACGGCGATGGTAGATCCAGCTCCGGCGCCATCCACGGCAGGACAGATCCCCCGGCCGAGTCCTCGCCGGGCGCGCTCGCAACTTCCCCTGAGGTCCCACGGCTGCGGCGCATCGGAGAGAATCGGCCCCGGCGCCAGGCGATCTCGGCGTCTTCCAATATCCGAAGGAGGCAGCCTGATGGCGACTGATGATGTTCCGCCGGGGCCGGGTCCGGGCATGGGACTGCTCGGCGGACGGAGCCGACACCTGCTCATTCTGGAGTTCGGCAACAGGGCGCAGTTCGACGATCCGAGTCTCGAGTGGAGAAGGCTCTTCTCCGAGATGCTCGGCACGTTCTTCCTGCTGCTCGCGGCTGCCGGCGGCGGCATCCTGCACGCGGAGGGGCAGATCAGCCTCGCGGCCGCCGTCGTTGCTCCCGGCCTGACTGTGCTCGGGATCATCCTCTACATGGGCGGGGTCTCCGGTGCACACCTGAACCCGGCGGTCACGCTCGCGTTCGCGATGCGCGGCGATTTTCCCTGGAAGAGGGTCCCGGGCTACATCATCATCCAGCTCGTCGGCGCGACGCTGGCGTGCCTGTTCCTCCTTGCGGTGTTCGGCAACATCGAGAACCTGGGAGCGACGCTCCCCGGTCCCGGCTACGTGAACTGGCAGGCGTTCCTAATGGAGATCGTCCTCACCCTCGGGCTGGTGAGCGTGATCCTCGGGACTGCATCCGCAGCCCAGAACGTCGGAGCGATCGCCGCGCTGGGCGTCGGGGGCTACATCGCGCTCGCCGGGCTATGGGCGGCTCCGGTGAGCGGCGTATCGATGAACCCCGCGCGCTCGTTCGGCCCGGCGCTCGTGAGCGGTCATTGGACGAGCTACTGGGTGTACCTGGTCGGCCCGCTCGCAGGCGCGATGCTCGCGGTCGGCTGCGCATGGGTTCTCCGCGGGGGCGGTGGCGACCCGATCTCCTACGCCGCCGGCTCGGGTGTTCTTGATGAGGGAGCCCTCTCCGCCAAGCAACATCTCTCGGGTGAGATCGAGCGCGGCGAAGTCGTGCCCCCGGGCATAGCCGACCAGGACAAGCCTGGTAGCTGAGTCCACAGAGCCCCGTGCCGCGCTTACTCCTGCCGGAGGGTGAACGCGGCGCGGTGGCGGCGACGGTGAACCGCCGCCGGCACGGACTGAGGATTGGGCTTTCGCTGCAGGGGTAGCGACGCTAGGATCTGAAGTGAAGCCGGAGATTGGCAGTTGAGCCTTGTCAGATGTGATGTCGGCTCACGGCAGAAGCGCAGCATCGGTGCGGTGTGGCAGCTGACCGAGAGTCGTCCCTTACCGAAAGGGAGGTTCGATGACACTCACACTCGCAGACCTGTTCGCGCAGCTCTTCGACGCGGATGTCCCGGTAGCACTCGATGCGTACGACGGCAGCAGCATCGCCCCGCCGGACACGGTAGGCAAGGTGGAGATCCGCACGCCTCGAGCGATCCGCTACATCGTGAGCGCACCGGGGGAGCTCGGTCTCGCACGCGCATACGTCATGGGGGACATAGAGGTCCACGGAGACCTGCACGCAACCCTCCACAGCCTTCTTGCGCACCGGCGCGGAGCACCCGGGTGGAGAGATGTGGCGCCGCTGCTAAGGCGCTGGATGTTCCGGCGGCCGGCGGTTCCCGCCGAGGAGTTCCCGCCCGCATGGACCCGTGGCGTCCTGCGCCACACTCGAGAGCGCGACGCGCGCGCGATCTCCCACCACTACGACGTGTCGAACCGGTTCTATGAACTCATGCTTGGCCGCGCGATGGCTTACTCGTGTGCACTGTTCACCACCCGCGACGCGACACTGGAGGACGCTCAGCGCGCGAAGTTCGACCTGATCTGCCGCAAGCTGGACCTCAAGCCCGGTCAGCATCTTCTGGACATCGGGGCCGGCTGGGGTGGGCTGGTACGCCACGCCGCAGAGCACTACGGCGTGCGTGCTCTCGGCGTCACCCTCTCACGCGAGCAGGCTGCGTGGGCACAGGAGCATCTCGCACGAGCGGGACTTCACGGGCGTGCACAGGTTCGCTTCCTCGACTACAGGGACCTCGAGCGTGTGGAGTTCGACGCGATCTCCTCCGTCGGCGCGATGGAGCACATCGGCAGCGCGGAGCTCGGCCGGCACTTTCGGTCGATGGCCGCGCGCCTTCGCCCGCAGGGACGGATGCTCAACCACACAATCACGAGGCCGTCGAACCTCCACCGACACCGCACGGGCCCGTTCATCGATCGGTACGTGTTCCCCGACGGTGAACTTCAGGGCGTCGGCGCCGTCATCTCTGCGATGCACGACGGCGGGCTCGAGGTGCGGCACGAGGAGAGCCTGCGCGAGCACTACTCGATGACGCTTCGGGCGTGGGGTGAGAACCTCGAGCGGCACTGGGAGCAGGCCGTCACCGAGGTCGGTGAGCGGCGCGCCCGGGTGTGGCGGCTCTACATGGCCATATCCAGGATCGGGTTCGACCTCAACCGCATCCAGATCCATCAGATCCTCGGGGTCCGGGTGAGCTCGACGGGGAGGTCGGGGATGGATCTGCGCCCCTCATGGGAAGCCGCACCGCGTTCGGACGAGCGCGCCGCAAGTCTCGCTGCGATGGCCGACGTCGTCAGCTGAGCGAGGCAGTGAGTCAGGAGGCGAGAGCGCCGATACCGTCGCCGATGAGCTTGGCGGCCATGATCAGGCAGATTACGGCGACGATCGTCTGACTCTCGCGCACCAGCCACGCGCGCATCCCCGCGAGGATCGACCCGGCGCGCTCACCCATGAACACGTGGATCGCGACAGGCGCGGCGATGCCGACGGACGCCAGCACCACGAAGAAGACCATCGCGCCCGCCTGCCGTGCAGCCCCGCCGCCGCTCTCGGCGATGGCTGCACCAGCCGCGATCGTCAACAGGAGGTTCTTGGGCTTGACGGCTGCGAAGCCCGCCGCGACCGCCGCGGCCCTCGCGGGCGTGAACGTCTCGACCTTCTCCATCCAGCCGGGGAGCTCGGGCTCCGCGTCGCCGCGCGGGCGTCCCGTCCACTGCTGAGCCGCGACGCCCACGAGCAGGATCCCGAGGACGAGTTGCAGCACGCCCACCCATGCTGCCGTCGTGCCGGAGCTGCTGGCATGTGCCTCGTCCGCCACGAGCAGCACCGCGGTTCCCAGCACCGCCAGCGCCGACATCCAGCCCGCCAGGAACGACGAGCCCGAGACGCGGCCCCCGCCGCTGGTGAGCACGAGGATGACGGCGATGATCGGAAGCGGGCTGAGTGCCACGCCCACCGCAAGCGGGATCAGCTGCCCGACCGCGTGACCCACGACTCAGCGGGCCCTCGCATTGCGTCCCGCTCGCACGCCGGCTGTGGTCCTCATCTCAGCGAGATGCTAGTGAGCACCTGCATGGGCCGCGTGTCGATCACGCCGGCACGGGCACGCCCGGCGGAGTTCGATGACTGAGCCCACGCGGTTTTCCCTGTCCGGCGCAGAGGCCCCGGCTATGATCGCCGCACCCAATCAAGGAGCCTGCATGCCCGCAACACATGCCCTCAGCACCGACGCGCTGGGCAGCCCGCTCACGGCGAGCACGATCGAGCGGCGTGCGCTCGGTCCGCACGACGTTGCGATCGACATCCGCTTCTGCGGGATCTGCCACAGCGACATCCACCAGGTCAAGAACGAGTGGGGGAACGCCAAATTCCCGATGGTCCCGGGCCATGAGATAACGGGTGTCGTGACCGCGACCGGGTCCGAGGTGAGCAGGTTCTCCGCCGGCGATCGCGTGGGCGTGGGGTGCATGGTCGACTCCTGCGGCGAGTGCGAGTTCTGCCTCGAAAGCGAGGAGCAGTTCTGCACGAAGCCGTCGGTCCAGACGTACAACGACCGCGGCTACGACGGTGAGCTCACCTTCGGCGGCTACAGCGGCCAGATCGTCGTCAGCGACCGCTTTGTCCTGAGCATCCCGGACAGCCTCGAGCTCGACGAGGCGGCGCCGCTGCTGTGCGCCGGGATCACGACCTTCTCGCCCCTGCGCCACTGGAACGTCGGGCCGGGAACGAAGGTCGCCGTGGTCGGCATGGGCGGACTCGGCCACGTCGCGGTGAAGCTCGCAGCGGCGATGGGCGCCGAGGTCACAGTGCTTAGCCAGTCGCTCTCCAAGCAGGAGGACGGGCTGCGCTTCGGCGCCAAGGACTACTACGCCACCTCGGAGCGGAGCACGTTCAAGGAGCTAGCCGCACGGTTCGACTTCATCCTCAACACCGTCTCGGCAAACCTGGACCTCGGCGCGTATCTGTCGTTGCTGCGCCCCAACGGGGTCATGGTCTCGGTCGGGGTTCCGACCAAGCCCGACATGATCCACGCCTTCGCGCTGATCGCCGGCCGTCGCAGCCTCGCGGGCTCCCCGATCGGCGGGATCGCGCAGACCCAGGAGATGCTCGACTTCTGCGGCGAGCACGGTGTCGCCCCGCAGATCGAGTTGATCGGCGCGGACGACGTCAACGACGCATACGGCCGCGTTGAGCGAAGCGAGGTTCGCTACCGCTTCGTCATCGACGTCTCGACGATCGGTGGATGATGTCTGTCGGGTGATGCCCGGCGGACCGGCTCACACCGGGCCGGTCGTCGCGCGAGGGGTTCTCAGCGGCCTGTTGGTGGGTTAGGTTCGTGTTGCCGGCTGTCCGCCCCGCGGACAGCGGCCCGTCGAAAAGGGGGGACGCCGTGAGGGCGCTCAGACTCACGATTCTCATCGGGACGCTCAGTGGGGCGCTCGCCTGCGGTGCCGCTGCGGCCGCGGCCAACCCGCTGCAGTGGTGGGTGAAGCGCAACAGCGGCCCATGGGCGGTGCTGCCGCTGGGAGTGCCGGAAACGCTCACTTACTCAGGGGGGATCGCGTTCTTCGAAGCCGGCGGCAAGAACGCGAAATGCCTCCTGAGCGGTCGCGAGCAGATCGAAAATCCTCTCAGCGGAGGGCCGGGCGTCGATCAGGTCGAAGCGTTCGTGGCTCACTGCAGCGTCTCACCCGTCGGCCTGTACCCATGCTCTGCGGCCGAAACTCTCGAAGTGCGGGGCCATTCCCTGAACTGGCCGTCGCTCCTGGAACTTGTCGGTGCCAAAGATGAGGACCGCTTCACCGGCCCGGTTCTGGAATTCGAATGCCAGACGAGCCACGCCGTCAGCACCGCGACAGAATTCACGCCGTTGCGGCCGACGGTGGCGGTGGACAAGCTCAAGTTCGCCGGCGTCGCCTCCGGCGAGCTCGAAGCGGCAGCGCACAAAATCTGGATCAAAGGCGTCGGCGCGCTCACTCCTTCGATCTATCTGAAAGTCAAGGCGGCGCTCTAGGGTCGCCAGAGCTGCCACACGGAGGCGGTCGCCGCGCGTTCGGGTTGGCCAGCGGGTCCGTCTGCCTGTACGGCTCATCACCCTTGCGGCATCGGTGAGATGTCGTTCCCCGGCGGTGGAAGTCCAGGTGGTGTCGCGTCCGGGGCCGCCTGCACGCGACCACGATGAGCACGGCGCGACCCGTTTTCACCGAACTCCACCTGCCGCCTGAGCACGTGTAGGTGCGCGGCTCGGTGCGAGCTCAGATCACGCGGTCGCGAAACAGTCTCCCGGCGGCACGGCCCGCCACGGCGCCCGAGTTGCATACTTGCCTCGTGGCTCGAGCACCAAAGCAGCGCTCATGCGGGGGCGGGCGGTGTGTTGATCGCGCCGCGCGTCCCATAGCCAGCGGCACGTGTGTCCCAGCCAGGTGAGCCCGGACGGGGAGCATCTGAAGGCGGGGCAGTTGGGGGCACGCGACGTGACGGCCTCGACGGTCGCCAACATCGGCCTCGGGGAAAACTTCTACTTCGCCTTCGGGGTGATCGCGGTCACAGCGGGCGTGGCCGCCCCGCTGACGATTCTCGCGGCGGCGCTGGCCGTCGCGCTGCTCGCCTTCACCGCCGTGGAATTCACGAAGGCCGAGCCGTCGGCTGGAAGCTTCATCACCTACATCGAGACCTCGCTGGGCTCGAGAGCCGGGGTCGTGACGGCGCTGCTCGTCACTGTGGGATACACCGTCGCGATAGCTGGCGTGTTCACCATGTCGGGGGGGATGGTGGCTCTGACCCTCGCCCATTACACGTCTCTCGATCCGCCGTGGGAGCCGATCAGCCTCACGCTCACGATCGCCGCGATCTGGCTGACGACGCGCGGAGTCAAGCTTGCCGCCGCGACCGTAGCGCTCGCGGTGTTGGTCCAGGTGGTGGTGATGCTCGCCGTCTGCATCGTGGTTCTGGTCGACCAGCGCTCCAGCCTTTCCGCGGTGCCGTTCTACCCCTCCCACCTCACGGGCGGTCTGGCGGGCCTGTCGGCAGGGTTCCCGCTCGCGCTGTTCATGTTCATCGGGTGGGAAAACGGCCCTGCCCTCGCCGAGGAGGCGCGCGACCCGAAGCGCACGATCCCGAGAGCGATCTACATATCGGTCGCGTTTGGTGGCGCGCTGTTCGTCACGTTCGCGTATGCGACCGTGACCGGGTTCGGCTACGACGTCTCCTCGATCGGCCGCTCCTCGATTCCGTTTCTCAGCGTGGCCGACCACTATCTCGGCGGAGCGGCCATCCTGGCGTGGCTAACCGGAACGGTCTCCGTGCTGGCCACGCTCATCGCCGGCGCGAACTCCCAGGCGCGCATGCTTTTCGACGGGGGCCGCTCGGGGCTGCTTCCCGCATGGCTCGGCCGCGTGCGAGAGCCGTCCGAGACGCCCGTGAACGCGCTGCTGCTGATGGCGTGCGGTGGCCTTGCGATCATCGCGATCTGGTGGCTCGCCCACATAGTCGGCGCGGACAGCGGGTCGACGAACCCGGTCGGCCTCTACGCCGAGTGCTCCACGATGGGGACGATCGTGATCCTGTTCGTCTACGTGCTGATGACACTCTCGCTCCCGGTATTCATGTGGCGCCGGCACCGCGAGCGCTTCTCGGCGGTCCGGCATGTACTCACGCCGGCTCTCGGAGCGATGGTCCTCGTCATCCCGTTCGCGGAGTTGTTCAAGCCCGGGCAGCCCGCTCCCTACAGCCTGTTCCCGTACATCGCGACAGCGATCGCGGCGGCGGCCATCGCGATCGCGTGCGTCGTGGTCAAACGCCACCCGTCCACAGGCTTCGGGGAGGGGACTGAGTTCACCGAATCGTGATCGGGCGTCGGGCCGCCCACCGAGCCGTGCGCCGCCCCCGTGGAGGGGCCCGACAGCTTAGTGGTAAAATTGCACACTATGGCCTATATAGTTGCGAGAGCTGACGAGCGGTGGGATCTGAGGGAGTCGGTCTCGACGACGGCCGGGCCCCGAAGCCGAACGCTCGCGAGCTTCAGGACGCTGACTCCGGAGACCCTCGGGCACGCCGCCGGCAGGTCCTCAAAGCCGCTGGACGAGAAAGCGATCCGCGATCGCGCGAGACGGGCCGGTGCTCCTGTCATCACACGCAACGTCGACCACGCAGCGGCGGCACTGCTGGCGGAGATCGCATCAGGGCGCACGCCCCGAGGTCCGCTTCGCGAGCTCCTGATCGATTCGCTAGAACCCGGACAACAGAAGGTGTCCGACAGCGCCAGGGCGGCGGCCCGCTGGGTCGCCGCGACCCCGGCGCAGCGGGGTGAGACCCTGAGGGACCTGCTCGCGCTCGCCGACCGACTGCCACCTGCGCGCCGCTCGGAACAGCGGCGCTTCCCGCGTATCGCCTCACGGCCGGCATGAGCGCTCCCGGCCTCCCGGAGAAGATCCTCGCCGTCCACGACGCATTCTCGGCCAACGGGATCGCGCACGCCTTCGGCGGAGCTCTCGCACTCGCCTACTACGCAGAGCCGCGCGCCACCGACGACGTCGACATCAACGTCTTCGCTGCACCGGAGACATATCCGGCCGTCGTCGGGGCACTCACCCCGCTCGGCGTTCAGGACCGGCTGGACGCGGCTGCTGTGTCCGAGGACGGACAATGTCGTCTGTGGTGGGGACGCACTCCGCTCGATCTGTTCTTCGCGTACGACGAACTGCACGACGCCATGAAGGGGTCCATGCGGCTTGTCCCGTTCGGCGACCGGCAGATACCGATCCTCGCTCCCGAGCACCTGCTCGTATGCAAGGCCATCTTCGACAGGCCAAAGGACTGGCTCGACATCGAACAGATCGTCGTCTGCGTCGACGAGCTCGACGAGGACGCGATCCGCGACTGGCTGGCTCGGATCGTCGGGGATGACGACCCTCGCGCAGAGCGCGCCGAGGCCGCACTGCACCGCGGCTGACCCGCGCACCTCTGCCAAGCGGCTGATCCGGGGCACCCCGGAGGAGTTGGGTCCGGCGCGATAAGGGGCTTCTTTGAGGACTGGCTCGGCTCCTACGATGACTTCGAGGTGGGAGAGGAGGAACCGGTCGACCTCGGCCGCGGGCTGACCTTCGGAGTGTTTGTGCAGCGTGGCCGGCCCGCCGGGAGCAGCGGCGAGGTCACCATCCGGTACGGGAGCGTCGGAGTGTGGGATGCGGGGCTGATGGTGCGGGTAACGCAGTACTCCGACATAGACGAGGGTCGTGCTGCCGCCGAGCGCCTCGCCGAAGAGCGCGGGTGGACGTCTCTCAGAGAAGCGTCGAGGAACAACCTTTCAGACAAGGCGTCGGCGCCGACGGGCTTGACCTCGTTCAATCAGCGCGCGGAGCGATCGGTAGAGCCGCAGTCGATCGTGTCACGATCGTGTGCGACACTCGATTTGTGACACCTATTGGCCGAACACGAGCGGCCCTGCCGATTCAGCTCTGACGTCGCTCGAACAGGGGGCTTGTGCTACCTTCGGACCAGGGAGGGGCAAGCAATACGGGGGGTGCGATGTGAGGTTCCTGGGACACCTTGTGGGTGGACGGACGGCAGTCACGCTTTTCGCCGTCGTCGCGTCGCTGATGTTTCTTCCCAGCGTGGCGGGCGCCTACCCCGGGGAAGGCCTTTCAGGTCCCGGCTTTCGCATCCATCGGGGTAGCGGCAGCGAGAGCGACGTCAACGTGTGCTCCTTCGCGGTCTCCCCAGGCGCCGCCCACTGCGACCTCCGGGTTCGCATCGATGCCGGGGCACGCTCCAGGCTCCCCGCCCGCGCGGGTGCCGCGAAGCCCGACGTCCTGGGCGACGAAGGCGCCTACGATCCCAGCTACCTGCAGTCCGCCTACGACGTGGCGGCCGCGACGGCCGCTGACGGCGGAGGGGCAGGCCAGACGGTCGCAATAATCGACTCGTACAACGATCCGAATGTGACCAGCGACCTCGCCCACTACCGCTCGTACTTCGGCTTGCCCGCCTGTCCCGCCGGAGTCGTCTCGCATACGGCGACGGGCTGCGTCTTTGAGAAGGTCAACCAGACCGGGGGCCAGACCTCCTTCCCTTCCGCCAACTCGGGCTGGGCGACCGAGATCTCGCTCGACGTCGAGATGGTCAGCGCGATCTGCAGCAAGTGCCAGATCCTCCTGGTCGAGGCAAACAGCAACTCCGATGAAAACCTCGGCACCGCCGTGAACGAGGCGGTGAAGCTCGGTGCCAATGCGGTCTCCAACAGCTACGGGGGGGAAGAGTTCCCCTCCGAGGCGAGCGAGAGCGCGGCCTACTACGACCACCCCGGCGTCGCAATCACCGCCAGCGCTGGCGACGGCGGCTACGGGGTGGAGTTCCCCGCCTCCTCCCGGTACGTCACAGCCGTGGGAGGGACGAGCCTCACCCAGCTCGCGGACACCGGCACCCGCGATGGCTCGGAGACCGTCTGGAGCGGTACGGGTTCGGGCTGCAGCGCGTACGAACCGAAGCCCTCATGGCAGCGTGACACCGGCTGCGCCAACCGGACTGTGGCCGATGTCTCGGCCGACGCGAATCCCGCAACCGGCGTGTGGGTGTACGACACCTACCAGGCGCGCGGCTGGGAAATCTACGGCGGCACGAGCGTCGCCTCGCCGATAATCGCCTCCTTCTACGCCCTCGCCGGCAACGCCCTGGGCAGCGGGACAACACCCGCCTCGTACCTCTACAGCGCCCCCGGCGCGCTGTACGACGTCACGTCTGGGAGCGATGGCAGCTGCTCACCCAGCTACCTCTGCACGGCGGGCGTCGGCTACGACGGCCCGACCGGGCTCGGGACTCCGGGAGGATCGCCCGACAGCCTTGCCGCTTTCCTCAGCACATCCACGACGCAGCTGCCGACCGCTCCCGGAGCACCGTCGAACCTCGTCGCCAAATCAGGCAACGCACAGGTGGAACTCTCATGGGCAGCGCCCGCAACCGGCACGCCGCCGTTCACCTACAGCGTCTACGAGAGCACCACCAGCGCAACAGCCGGCTTCAGCCTCGTAAAATCAGGCTCCGCGCTGGCCAATACGAGCTTCACCGCCACAGGTCTCACGAACGGCAAGACCTACTACTTCAAGGTCACGGCGACGAACCTGCTGGAAGAAGGCCCAGCTTCCAGCGTTGCTTCTGCCACGCCCGCCGCTGGGCCGGCCGTCCCAGGCGCGCCGACGGGCCTCAGTGCCGCGTCGTTCTTCAGGACCGTCTACCTCTCGTGGAAAGCACCCGCCTCCAACGGAGGGTCCCCGATCACCTCATACGTGATCTTCAGAGCGACATCGTCCGGCGAGGAGACGCAGTACGGCACGGTGGCATGCACGTCCACAACGTGCACGGCCCGCGACACCGGTGCGAGCTCCAGCACAACGACCTACTACTACGAGGTTGCCGCCGCGAACGTCGCGGGACAGGGGCCGCGCTCCAACGAGGCCTCAGCGAAGGGCTAGGGCCGGGCGTCGGCTTCGTGGTGTGCTCCGGCGCCTGGCGATTCAGCGTTAGCCAAGCGGCGTGCTGACAGCGCCCTTCAAAACGAAACTCACGCCGGGAACGCTCACCCTGGAAACCGCTTTCCCGAGCGCCGATGAATCGAGGTAGAACAGCGCCACGCTCAGGGTTCGCCGCGAATCACGTCAAGCGCTCGAGTCGGCGCCTGCGGATCGCCGGAGAACTTCAAGGGCTCGGGCAGGCCACTGCGTGTCAGGCGCCCTTCGGCGATCAGCCTGTCGAGGGCGCGGCCGCTGCTGGCCGGCGGTCCAAGCTCTGCGACGGGCCGGTTGCGCTCTGTCTCTCCGCTGGCGACAAGGCGAAGATACTTGCTGAGATTCTGCCGGAGCTCCGCCACGCCGACCGTCGTCATGTACGTCAAGGTAGTTGGAGACGCCGGTGCCCGTCCAGCCACACGCGGCGTTCCGGAGCGAAGTCGAGGAAGGCCAGATCGTCCTACTGGAGCGCTTTGAGGGCGCCGAGGACGTTGCTGTAATCGTCGGTCCAGAGCCTCGTGCCGTTGTCCGGGTTTAGGATTTCGCCGTGACCGTCCTTCGCTAGCCTCGCGGCGAGCGACCGGTTGCCCGTGACGAGGACCCACAGGGACTTGCTGTAGGTCTGTTCGCTCTGTTCGGGCTGGTTTTCGATGAAGACCGCCTGCTTGGCGAGCGCTCCGGCCAATCTCGCCACTACGGGGGCGAGGTTCAGGAACCGGTTCGAGATGTTGACGGCGAGCACTCCTCCTGGCGCGAGCTGCCTGAAGTACAGCTGGAACGCCTGGAATGTCATCAGCTGAACCGGTACCGCGTCGCCGTTGAACGCGTCGGCCACGAGCACGTTGAAGTGCTGGCTCGGCTCGCGTTCCAGTGAGAGGCGCCCGTCGCCTGAGGTGACGCTGACGTGGGCGGGGGAGAGCCGCAGGAAGCTGAACCATGTTTTCGCGATCGAGATGTCGAGCGGGTCGATCTCGTAGAAGCGGTAGGTGTCCCCGCGGCGTCCGAACGCTGCGATCGTGCCGGCGCCCAGGCCGATCACGCCGACCCGTGTCGGTCCGGACCTGCGGTTCTCTTCGTGCATGAGCAGCCCGAGTCCCGAGGTCGGCCCGTAGTAGCTGATCGGCGTCAGCTCCTTTCCGGGGGCGAGCAGCTCCTCGCCGTGGACGATCGTCCCGGAGTACAGCTTTCGTATCGGGTCCGCGCCTGAGAGCCCGGAGTCGCGGACACTCGAGACGCCGTAGAAGTCGCGCTCGACCAGGCGATACCCGCGGTCATACCCTTGAACCCGTCCGAGCACGTATACCCCGAGGACAGCGGTGCCGGCGATGACCGTTAGCGCGAGGACGCGGCGCGGCCAGAGCAGGCGCGATGCGGGCCTCAGCAGGTCGCCGACGACCGTGACTGCCACGACGGCGGCGCACAGGACGATGCCGAACGCAAGTTCGAAGTAGTTCGAGAAGACCTGCGGCGATATGACCGCGACGAACAGGCCACCCAGCGCGCCCCCGAGGGCGACCATGAGGTAGAAGCCGGTCAGGTGCTCGGGAGATGGCTTCAGGCGGGCGAGCTCGCCGTGGCAGACCATGCAGAACACCAGGAGCGCCCCGATGAAGAACGCGACCTGGCTGATGATCCCGACCTCCAGATCGCCGGGGAACAGGTTGACGGCGACGAGCAGCAACACGACCGGAAGGAGCGGCAGGAATAGCGAACGCCGGTATCCCGTGTCGCTCTCGAAGCAGATGATCAGGCTCAGCAGATAAACGGCCAGCGGGAGCACCCAGAGCAACGGGATCGGGGCGACATCGCGGGTGAGATGGTTTGTCACCGCGAGCGTGAGAAGCGATGGGGTCGCCGCGAGAGCGAGCCACCGCACGCCGTCAAACCAGCCCGGCGCACGAGACGCCGCCGCCACCTCATGGACGGTTGCGACGCCCCTCGCCGCCAGACTCGCCCGTACCGTGATCGCTATCGCGAGCACTATGAACGCCGCATAAGCAGCGGACCACACGTATGCCTGTGCGTGCGTACCGATCCTGGGTTCGACGATCAGCGGGTAGCTGAGCAACCCGAGAAGTGACGCGCCGTTGGAGAGCGAGAACAGCCGGTAGGGCTCGCCGTGCGTACGTGAATACCAGGCCTGAAATAGAGGGCCGCACGTGCACAGCACGAAGAAGGGCGGCCCGATCGTCACGGCCAGCAACCCCAGGATCCTGAGCGTTGGGTCCTGGCCGTTCAACGGCCGCCAGCTCGCGGCCGGCAGGATCGGCAACACCGCGAGGCTGGCGAGCAGGACGGGGACATGGACGTACATCTGCCTGTCGGCGCGCACGAACCGCACCAGCAGATGCGCGTACAGGTACCCGAGGACGAGCACCACCTGAAAGAACAGCACGACCACCGTCCAGACAGCCGCTGAGCCTCCGAACCACGGCAGCACGAGCCGCCCCATGATCGGCTCCACCTGGAACAGCAGGAACGCCGCGACGAAAACCGCCATCCCGTACAGCACTGCCGCTCCGCGCGGTCGAGCCGCCGCGCCCGCCCGCGAATCAGCGCTGCGGCTACGCAGAGCGGGTACGACAAGGCCAGGTTGATCCACCGAGGACATTACGCGCGCAGTATCGACAGCGGTCGGGAGGAGCTTTACCTCAAACCGGGCGGCAAGAGGAGCACCGCGGAGTGGACCCTACCGTCGCGGGAGGGACGCGAACCCCGATCACGGATTGAGATGTCACGCCCGCGGCATCCGTGCAGTGCGGTGTGGCCGCACACACAGTCTCGTTTGACGGTTCACGCACAGGCCGGCGCGGATGCCGCCGCCCGAGTGTCTAGCCCGGATCTTGCAGCAAGGCGTTTGATGTGAGCGTTTCGGCGGGTCGCTGGGGGTTGAGCGGGCTGGGGCGTGTCGTGGTCGGGCACGCGGTGCTGGTTGCGGGTCGTGCTGGTCGGG
>Ga0182013_10000960_pt1 | contig 39903 bp, 32 predicted proteins | sample 612S2MmetaG_FD_120487 | JGI IMG/M metagenome (GOLD analysis project Ga0182013, IMG submission 120487) | Permafrost microbial communities from Stordalen Mire, Sweden - 612S2M metaG | ecosystem: Environmental > Terrestrial > Soil > Wetlands > Permafrost | place: Sweden: Stordalen | collected... | reverse complement strand
TGCGTGCGGATGGTGCGATAAGCTTTCTTCACGGCGGTTCTCCCTTCAAGGTGTGGCAACCCGATTCTTTCAGAATCAGGCTGAACCGCCGCTCAACTTTCAACTATGGGTGGGACATCCTCTCTTCGCGGGGCGGAAAAACATTGTAGTGGCACGCGACGTCGCGCATGAAGAATGAAGTTATCTTGTCAGCAATTCCCGAGACTCCCGAAAGCTCCGAATACACCCTCTGGGTCTCTCCCTCCAGGTGATCGCGAACCCACATATCCAAGGGCATGTCTGAGCGAAGCGCGAGCTGAATGATCGATTTCTGCGATGTCGAGCCTACCCGTATGCTCTTTTGCCAATAGTATGTCCCCATCGGCGCTAAAGGATTTGCCTTTGTGTTTAGACCATTCATGTTATCTGGCATGTCCTTTACTTCAGCTTCAGATTCTGTCCAGTGAACTACCTCGGGCCTGTCCTGCTTCCACTGGGACAGAGCGTACTTAAATCGCTTCCAAACCAATTGTTCATCAGCTGGCCAGATTCCAATTCCATTTAAGACATCAACAGCCAGGCCGCTGAAATATGGCGGACATCCGGCACGCTCGAATGCGTATCCCTCCAGAAAAAGTAAAAGTGCATTCAGGCAGGCCTTAGTTTTGTGATTTGAGTAGATACTTTCTGTTGGATATCTCTTCCATTGAGGCGACGACAATCTTTGCTCGTACACCCACCCAGTGCGCTCAAAAAGCTTTAACCATTCGCTCAGCATTTGGCGAGGTCCTTTCTACCACGGACTTCTATTGTGATTTCCTTGACGGTTCCATTGTAGGGGATACCGGGTGGCGCAGGGGGGAAGTTCCCCTGCGCCACCCGATACCCCCTTAGAGGCCCATGCCAATGTCGAAGCTCTGTCCTTGCTCCCGCTGCGGCGTGAGAGCCTGCTCCTGCTTCTGTTCCGGCTTCATCTCCTGCGCCTGGGCGCTGCTGTGCGAAACGTCATACCCCAGCGCGGCTCCCAGCTTCTCGAGGTCGTTGGTGAAGATTTGCGCGTCGTATGCGCCGCGCGAAACGGCAACGTAGGCCATGCGATTGTTGAGCAGGTCTTTGGCTCCCAGCTCGGTATCGGCGTGGATCAGCACACGGTCGGCTGTCTGCCCCTGGCTGGAATGACTCGTCACGGCGTAGCCGTGGTCGAGGTGCGGATTCTTCGCTGAATCAAACTCGACCGCGCGGCCTCCGTCCATCTTCAAACTCATTCGCCCATCCTGGCCGATGCCTTCGACGGTTCCCAGCTCGCGGTTGGCCAGCTTCAAGTCGGGCAAGGGCGCGGTGAGCTGCACACGGTCTCCCACTGAAAAAGCCCGCTCCCGTTCGCGGTAGACGGAGACTCCCTGCTGGCGCCGTGGATCGTAGCTTTGTTCCGTGCCGTCCTTCCGCTCGACGGTGAGCCGGTTGTTGGGCGCATCGACGCTCTTAACCCGCGCATACTCGCCTTTGCCGATGCCGGTTTCTTTGGAGCCTCGCGAGTAGCGCAGCACGTCGCCGGGGTTGTACCGGGCCGCCCAGATAAGGTTCCGCGATCCGCTTAAATAGAATTCTCGCCTTCGCCAAACGTCAAAACACACGTTGACGCCGATCTCCCGCCGATAGGCTGACGCCGGACCACTCCCAGAGATGCCCGTCTCGCCAGAAGGAACCCGCCAACCTCACCTTCGTCGACCCCCGCAAGCCCCACCCAGCCTATTTTCCCTGTAATCCGCTGAAAACACGCCCAAAAAACTTTCCGCAACTTTGCCGATAAATTCCCCATCCGGCGCACAATAAAGACAAAAGCCACAAGTGGCCCGCCAAGGCCCAGCGACACCTGGCGCTAACTCATTTGCTGTCTATAACATACGTGCAAGTCCTTATGAAAGAGGAACTTGCACGAACGCGCGGATTTTCGCGCATCAGGCGATGTTGAAAATAAACGACTTACCAGCAGGAACCCGAAAATGCCTGGGGCTAACTCCTTTGCCATCTATATTTTGGCCACAAGTGATTGGATCGAGAGAACTTATCTCATTTCCAATCCGCCAAGGGCATGAAAACAAAGAACTTCTTTGCAGAGACCGGGGGGGAGGGGGAGGGGTAACGAAAAGATAACGTACAGCAGGAACGCCGTCGGGTACTTGGCCAGCTCCGCTAACGCCGCTAACTCCGCTAGCTCCGCTGCCTCGCCGCCAACTCTTCCACGGTGACGGTGTACGGCGGCAAGACGCCGCACTCGGCTGCCATGCGGAAGAACCCACGCATTCCTTCCACGCACTCCTCGTCGAGCACGTAGTGGATGTTGCCGGAAAGATAGCTTCGGATGGTGCTCTCAGAGATCGGCAGCCGCGTGGCCCACTCGGCAACGAGAGCGTCGATGTTGGCCAGCCCGTGGTCGCGCGAGCGGATGAAATCCTCAGCGACACTCTCGTCCAAAAGGCTGCCGTGCGCAGCACCCCAGACAGCGGAGACGTAGGGCAACCCGGTCAGCGCCTTCCACTCCGCGGCCAGGTCGCGGTAGACAAGCTCCTCTTGGGTTCGCTCCATGCGGTTGGAGCGCTCTTCGAGGGCCAGCAGAGCGGGATCGCCGATCAGGATGGCGGCGTCGGCGCGCTCCAGCATCGCATCCAGATCGGCAGCCAGGGGCAGGAATTGAATCCCCGGATTGCCCCACTTTTGAAAGAGAATGCGCGCATAGGCAAGCGTGGTGCGGCTGGCAATATCGGCGGCGACCGATTGCAATGCGGTGAGCGGCTGGCTGGCGCGGTGCACCAGCACGAGCGAGCGCACGCGGCCCTTTGAGGCGATGGTGCAGCCGGGCAAAATGCGCAGCTCGGGCGACGTGGCCAGCGCGGCAATCGGAACCAGGCCGATATCCGCTTCGCCTGACGCCAGCCGCGCCGCGCACTCTGCCGGCGTCATGCGGTCGATGCTGTAGCGCCTGGCTAACTTGCCTGCAAGCGGAGGATGCTCAAAATCCCACATCAGTGGCGCGGGATTCAAAAACCCGATGGCCGCAATCCGCAGCCGTGCGTCGTGCGCTTCGTTCACATCCGTTAGAGTACCAACTTCCGTCGCGGGATTCACCGCGAAATCCGCGAGCGGAAGCGCATTGGTCAACTTTGGCCTGGGGTCTCGCCTGGCGTCTCGCCCGGCGTCGCAAGACGCGCAGCCTCCGATCATCGAGGCCACGCTATCGATTGCGCTCGTCGCGCCATTGTAGGTTTGCCTGAGGTCCGCTCGGCCTGTTGCGTCATCGCAGCGCGCTCAGCGATGGCCGCCGCTGTGCGACCCTCCGCCGCCGCCTCCACCGCCTCCACCGCTGTGCGAACCACCGCCGCCGCTGCTCGAGCTGGAGTGCGATTCGCTGCTGCTCGAAGAGTGACTTGACGAACTACTGCTTGAAGAACTCCGCGGAGGAGAATACGAAGGAGCCGGGCCATGGCTCTCAGGCGCAGGCCGCGGCGGCGTGTAACTCGGCGGCTTTACCGTCTCACCCGCAGGACGGCTGCTGGTGTAGCTGGCGCGCGGATTCGCCGTCGTTCCAGCGTTTACCCCAGCTCCAGGAGCGCCGGGCGCCGGGCGATTCCTCTCTGCGGCAAACGCCTCACGCCCATACGCCGCGCGCGATGGCAGGGGCTGAACCGCTTGCACCGTGCTGCCCGCAATCGTCACCTGCGCATTCTTGTCTCGCGCCGGAAAGCTCGTGCTCGCAAGCGCCATGTGCCGATTCACCGGGATCACCGGAACCGGCCGATGACCGATGGGCCCGTGCGGCGGCAACGGCCTCGGGATCGGCCGGAAGCCGATGGGCACGAAGCCGATATTGGGACCGCCATAGAAGCCCTGTCCCCACCACGGCGTGCAGCCGCCCATTCCCGGCGCCCAACCCCAGCCGAAGCCGTCATAGAAGTTCCACGCTCCGCACTGGAAGGGCATGTATCCCCACGTGTAACCTGACGCCCACAGGTAGCCGTAGGCCGGCGTCCACATCCATGTGCCGTTCCCGTAGGGATCGAAGCCGGCGTTCGCCGCTTCGTACGGCGACCATATGTAGCCTTGCCCCGGCACGTCGTACCAACTGCCGCTGGCGTCGAGGTCGTTCCACGCCGGGTTCCCGGTTTCACTCAGATTTGCCGGCGCTCCGGTCTGTTCTGCCGCCTCGGCCGTCAACACCTCGTCGCGGTCGGAGTTCCACGCATCCCACGAGTTCGGTTCGATCGATTCGGCGAGAGAGTATTGGCTCGGGTCGGCGGGATTGAGCGCGATACTTTCGCCGCCGCGGAGATCGGCTGCGACGGGGACGGCAAAGCTCGCAGCGGCAATCTCGAGGTGCACGTTGCCGGAGAATACCGCGAGGCTGCCGGGAGGCGTGTCCAAGGCAACGCGCAGGGCGGTAAAGCCGCTGGTGGCGGCCACACTGGAGCCAAAGCGCACGCGCATCTGGCCGGCCTGGCCTCCGCCCTGGAACTCGAAGTACGCCAGGCCGGTAGTCAAGGTCATCTCCGCGTCGGCCGAAGCGCCTGCCCCGCGCAATACCGCGAGAGTCAGCGAACTGTCGGGCGCCAGACGGACCACACTGCCGTCCTCAAACTGGATTTCGGCCTTCCCGTTGTCCGCGGTGGTCAGTTGCATGCCCTCAAACAGCGGCGTATTTGCCACTGCCTGGTCGGCCAGCACCTGATTGCCTTGTGCAAGCTTTACCTGACCGTCGACGTAGCTCAACCGCACCGCGCGCGCAGGCTGACCTGAGCCTTGCGGAGCGTTTTGGGCCGCAGCCGTAGCCCCAAGCAACAGCACTCCCGACGCCAACAGCGCCAACCCAACAATTCCCTTCGGACTCCCCATGCTATTCATGGCGTCCCGCCTTTCCGTGCCCGCGGCGACCTCCATCTCCGCTCACCGGCATCCCCACTTAGATTTGACACACTTTTCCGAGAAAAAGTCGCCTACGACCAAAGCTTTATGTTGGACCCCGCGCCAGCAGCATCCGGGCCCGCTTCCTCACTCTTTCCAGAACCGTCTCATCCTGCGCCAGGCGCTCCAGAATCCCTCGAATCACTGGGATCTGTTGCGCCCGCCCATCGCCGGCGGCTTCGGTCAGGAATTCCATCTCCGCATCCAGGCCCAGCCGGTCGTGCTCGAGCAGCACTTCCAGGCGCGCCCCCTCCAGAATCGTCACTGCGACCGCCTCCAGCGAGTCTCCCAGTGCCTCGATCTCCTTATCCTTCGAATAATTAAAGGTGCAGGAGCCTTGTCCCTGCGGCCCCGTATAGGTGAGAGTCTTCCAGCCCTGAAAGGCCACCTTCAGATGGCTCTCGCACCTCTCGTTGAACCACTTGTGATGCTGGGCTGCTGCAAAGACGTGGCCGGCATAATCCACGCTCACCTGGATCTCCCGGTCCACGGCGGGCATCACGATCCCGTGCGAGGCATCGCCGGCGGCTTTGTCAGCCTGCGACCGGAAATGGCCTGTCCCGTCGGGCCGGAGCGTGAGCGTCCATTGCGCAGGCGAGAGGCCGGGATTGGAAAAGTCCATCTGGACCGTAGGATCGGCCGCGGCAGGGGCTTGGCCATTTGCGGAGGGGGGCGCGGCGAGCGCCAGCAGTGCGACTGCGAGCCCGAAGATCTTGACTGCAGCCTTCATCGCGCGACCCCTTGCAGGGCTAGCGTCTGCGCGGTGTGGATGTGGCAGATGGCGATAGCCAGCGCATCGGCGGTATCGGCCGGTTTGGGCAACTCGGCCAGGCCCAACAGCCGCGCCACCATGAACTGCACCTGCTCTTTCTGGGCCAATCCGTAGCCCACCACGCTCGATTTAATCTTGAGAGGCGCATATTCCGCCACCGGAATTCCCATCCGCGCCGCCGCCAGCAACGCCACGCCGCGTACCTGTCCCAGCTTGAGCGCCGATTTGGCGTTCACCGAGTAAAAAACCTCTTCCACCGCGACCGCATCCGGCATCGAGCGCTCGATCGCGGCGGTCAGCTCCCGAAAGACCTGATCTAACCGCTCGGGCAAGGGCCGGGTCTTGGCCAATCGGATGGCGCCCATGGCCACGCACCGAAGCTGCGCGAGCCCTGCGCCTTCGCAACTCTCTACCACGCCGAATCCCGTTACTTCGGTGCCGCAATCGATGCCAAACACTCTCATCGGGTCCAAGTTTATCGCAGATAAGTTGAGAGACGGGGAACAAGGAAGCGCGAGAGCGAGGGAGCAAGTCAACCTGACGCCGATAAAACGCCGAAACCAAGGACGCAGGAGGCGCATCCAAGTGCTAACCAGTGTGGTTCCCCGGCAAGAGTTTCATCTGAAGGCAACAATACGCGATCCCGGTTTCGATACCTTGGAGAGGAAGTTTGGCAATGCGCCTTCGGGAGAGAATGGGTAGATTTCCGGCAGATGCGAAGCGCAACGCGATTCTCTGGCTGAGCCAGGGCGTCTCGCCGCGCCGTCTGGCGCTCACGCTGGCGCTGGGATTCGCCGTGGGCTGCATTCCCCTGCTGGGCATTCCCACGGTTCTTTGCGCCGCTCTGGCCCTCGCCTTTCGCCTCAACCTTCCGGCCATCCAGGCTGCCAACTACGCTGTCATGCCCCTGCAACTCGCGCTCATCATGCCCTTTGTGCGGCTGGGCAGATGGCTTCTGCCGGCGCATTCCGCTCCCGTCTTTGAGCACCGCGCCCTTCTGCGTCTGCCCGTGCTTCATTTCGCCGCATGGATGGGCGGCCTGGCCGGCCAGGCTCTGCTGGCATGGCTGCTGGTTGCCGTCCCCGCAGTCGTGCTCATGACCCTGGCGCTTACGCGTATGCTCAAGCGCATTCCTGCACACGACCCCTCCGGAGACTGAAGGACCGGGATTGTGTCATCCACGATTCCGAGCGCCGCAAAACGGAGCCTTTGCCATCGCGCGCCGGCGGGACGAGCTCACTTCCCCGCATAAGGGTCCGGCGCCGGCTGCGCACTGTCGATCCACGCCGTGTAGATCATGTCGCGCAACATGCTGGCCCCATCGGCCAGGCGCGCGGCGGTAAAGTCGCGCGATTCGGACGTACCCGCGCCCACGAAACCTCCCACCTTATCGAGCTGGTAGACCTTCTCAACGTAGGTTGCCGTGTGGCGCAGGTAGGCGACATAGGCGTCGAACATATCGCCCTCGATCGGCTTCGCGGGCGTCATCTTGGCCTGTACGTCAGGCGCGTGGATATTGGCGGCGACAAACGGGCTCTCGAACTGGTAGTGAATCTGATGATCGGTCGTGTAGCCGTTGGGATTGGGCCCAACCCATCCGTTGTACTTGACGGTCACGTGCAGCGGCTGCGATCCGTCGCCCACGTAATGGCCGAGCCAGCCGGCATAGAGAACGATCGCCGCTTCGACCGGCGTCGTATCCTCCTTCGCCGCCACCATCGCCCGGTACTGGCGCATCGCGGCCTTCAGCCGCTCCCAAACCTCATCGGTCTCCCACGGCTGGAGGCCGATGGTTTCAGGCCGCTGGTGGGCGGCAAAAACCTCGGCCTCAAAGTCCAGGCGCTTGTGCGGCAGCGGACCGAGGGCGTCGGCCAGCTCCAGATCGATGAAGTGCTCCGGGGCCTGGGCGGCGCTCAATTCCGGTTCGGCTCTGGAGCGCCAGCGGTCCGGTTCGGGGCCCAGGTATTCGATCTCGTCGACGGCCGCCTGCGACCGCAAAAATTGAGGAACATCGGCAGGCAGGTTGCTGGCCGCGAGCCTGTTGATCATGCGGTGACCCTCATTGCCCCAGGCGTGCGCGGACTGCGAAGAAAGCACAAGGCAAAGCAGCCCTGCGGCGGGCAGGGCAACGCGGAGAGCGATGGTCCGAGCGAGAGGTTGCGACATGCAGCCAGTATAAGAGGCAGCCAACTGACGGGCCGGTCTCGATTTCTCACAAGATTCGGGAGACGCTCGACGTTGGAGGATTTGGCATCTGCTGGAAGCCGGCGCTACCGGGCCGTAGTGACCAATTCAAGGCAGAACAACTGCCACCTCAAGGCAGAGGAGCTGCCACGAAGGTGGCCGGTAACTGGATGGCGACATTCAACGCGGTACGGTGTTGTTTTGTGCCAAGAGTATGGAAGCAAACGCTTATACTACGTGCAAATCGCAACGCTGCATCCTCGATAGGGATTTTCGGAGTAAAATCGGGCTACCAGCCCGTGGTGAAAGCCGGTCTTGAAAGGGTACGGCAGGGTACCTTTTGGATGCTGTGCCGGCAACGCCCGCAGAATCATTGGGGCATTATTTCTGGCGAGGGTTTTTCCCTGGTGATTTCGACTTTCATCCTGATAGGGGGCTAGGCGCGGCGCAGCGTGGCATTGCCCACCGCAGGGGAAAGAAGCAAGAACCCATGTTCGATCTGCTGAATAGTCCGGAAAAAAGTCGCGATGTCCCTGATGACGAACCCGCGGAAGAAAAGCGCGCCGGCAAATCCCGTGCCTGGGTCTTTGTGCGGGTCTTTATCCTGGCGATTCTGGCAGGCGCCGCACTGGTCCGCCTTCTTTTTGTTTACCAATGGCAATCGCTCCCCGTCTCAGTAGCCGCAGTTGGCACACTGCTCTTTGCGTATATCGTGATCCGGATCGTAGTGCATGCCTCCCATAAGGATTCCCCGATTGCCGACGCGGGAGAAGGATTGCGCCGTCTGCTCGACTCGGCAGGACCTACGGTGCTGGCCTTGGACCTCGAGGGCGAACTCATCTATTCGAATCCTGCAGCCGAGCGCTTGCTGGGCTACAGCGCCACTGAACTGGAGCAGCAGTGGGACCAGGCCGAACTTCTGGCGCCGGGAGAGTGCGAGCGGCTGGTGGCGGAGATCCAGAAGCTCTGTCATGTGATCCAGCCGCCGGAGTTCACGCGCGCCGGTCATATCGCCGCGTATCTGGCCTGTGTGCGCATGTTGCCGCCCAGCATGGTGCCCGCCTTCAGCGCTCAAGTCCGCCACAAGGACGGCAACTACATCCCGGTCATACTTCATGTCTCGGCCTTGCGCGATGCCGCGGCCGATCTGGCCGGCATGGTGGTCGTGGTCATGGACCAGGGCTTGATCCCGCAGCACGAGCGCGAGCAGGCGCTCAAGGAACTCGAACAAGCGCAGCGCGAGGGCGAGAAAGCGAAGCACGAACTTGAGCGGGCGCAACAGGAACTCGAGCAAGCCCAACGCGAACTGGCGCAACGCGAGCGCGAGAAGACGCAACGCGAGTCGCAGGAGAGATACCGCGATCTCTTCGAAAGCTCCAGCGAGATGCTCGCCACCCTGAGCCCGGAGGGTCAGTTTCTGTACGCGAATCCCGCGTGGCAACAGTACTTCGCGGTGGACCGCGCCGCGATGCTGGCCCTGCCTTCGTTTGAGGATCTGTTCTCCTCGAGCACCCGGGCCGATTTAGTCGTGCTTTTCCGCCGCGCCCTGGACGGCGACCCGGTGGAGCGGGCGCCTTTCCGCCACCATACGTCCGATGGCCGCCTGCTGGACCTGGAAATAAGCCTGAGCCGGCGTCAGAAGGCGGGCAATCCGCTGGCGGTTCGCTGCCTGCTGCGCGACGTGACCGAACAGAAGCAACGTGAGAACCGGCTGGCGCTGCAACTGGCCGTCAACCAGATCGTGGGCGATAATCCGCCCGCCGAGCAAGCCGGCAGGCGCATCCTGGAGACCCTTTGCAATTCACAGGGATGGGACCTGGGCTTCGAGTGGATCGTCGACGCCGGGCAGGCACAACTGGAATTCGGCGCGGCATGGGGAGTTCCCGGCCAACCCGTCGAGGACTTCATCCAGCGCAGCATGGGCCTGACGCTCAGGAAGGGTTCCGAATTGCCCGAACGCGCTTCGAACGAGGGGCGCGCGGTGTGGTTCGCCGATCTCGATGCGCTCGCACCCAGCCCGCGCATTGCCGATGCCCTCCATCACAAGATGGTTTCCGGCTGGGCGGTTCCTGTGCGTGCCGGTAACAGGGTGCTCGCGGTTCTGGAGTTTTATTCCGGCTTCCGCCTGCGCGAGGACCGCGAGGCCATCGCCGGAGTGGAGATTGCAGCCGCGTCATTGGGGCAGATGCTGGCGCGAACCCAGGAACGCGGCCGTGCCGACGACCTGAGGCGGCAACAGGAGATTCTCCTCGATGCCGTCTCCGACGGCATTTGCGGACTGGATCGCGAGGGCAAAGTGCGCTTTGCCAATCCCGCGGCGGGACGCCTGCTGGGCGCCAAAGCCGAATCGCTTGCCGCCAGGCAGTTGCACGAGCTGCTGCATGGAGCCGCTCCTCACGAACGCGTCTGCGGCCCGGAATGCCCTTTGCGCAAGACCGCTGCCCAGCCGGCTTCCTCCGCCGGCGAGGAGAACTTCTTCCGCGCCAACGGCAGCTCCTTCCCGGCCGAGTATGTGCTCACGCCCATCCATGGCAACGGCAGCCTTTCCGGCTGGGTGCTCAGTTTTCGCGACATCACCCAGCGCTACGCTCTCGACCGCATGAAGGATGAGTTCATCTCCACGGTCAGCCACGAACTGCGCACGCCATTGACTTCGATCCGCGGGGCGCTGGGCCTGCTGAATTCGGGAATGCTCGGCGAGGTGGGCGAGAAAGCATCCAGCCTGTTGCGCATCGCGCTCACCAACTCCGACCGGCTGGTCCGGCTCATCAACGACATTCTCGACCTCGAGCGCATTCAGAGCGGGCGCGAGCCGCTGGCCTTCCGCGCCGTGCAACTGGCCGACATCGTCAAGCAGGCCATCGAAGACTTGCAACCCATGGCGGAAGCCGCCGGCGTCAAGCTCATCCACGACGCAACTCGCGTGGAGATTACGGCCGATCCCGATCGCCTGCTGCAGGTCATCACCAACCTGCTTGCCAACGCGGTCAAATTCTCTCCACCCAATTCGCCGGTAAGCGTCATGCTGCGGCCGGGCGTGACTGGCGTGATCTTCTCCGTCATCGATCAAGGACGCGGGATTCCCGCCGACAAGCTGGAGACCATCTTCGGCCGTTTCCAGCAGGTGGACGCTTCCGATTCCCGGCAGAAGGGCGGCTCGGGACTGGGATTGGCCATTTGCCGCACCATCGTGCTGCAACACTCCGGGCGCATCTGGGCGGAACGGAATCCCGTGCGCGGATCTACCTTCCGCATCTTTTTGCCGTATCACCCCGCGCCGGTGACCGAGCAGGGCGCTTCGCCGGAGCCTGAATCCGCGCACGGCAAGGTTGTGCTGGCTGACGCCAACACGGAAACGCGTCTGCGGATTGCCGCGCAACTGGCCCGCCATGGCTACTCCGTGGTGCAGGCCTCGACCGTCGAGCAGACCCTCGCGGCGGCGCGCCAGGGCGCCCACGCCATCCTGGTCGATACTTCGCTCGACGGCATGAACGGATGGGCCATTTTGCCGCTGCTGCGGCGCCAGGACCCGGCCTCCAGAACTCCCGTGGTCCTGTTGAGCGTGGAAGATTCCAGGAGCTTGGCGCCTTTGCCGGGGGGAGCCGAGGGCCTGGTCGCCAAGCCCTCCCAGGAAGGTCCGCTGCTCAACGAGCTGGCGCGCGTGCTCTGCGGAACCGGAGACAAGGCGCGCATCCTCATCGTCGAGGACGATCTCGACCTGGCGCAGGTGATCGGTGAGATGTTTGCCCGCGCAGGCATCTCCGTCGAAACCGCGCACTCCCTCGAGGAGACCATCGAAGCCTGCTCGGCCTTCGAGCCGCATCTGCTGGTGCTCGATATCGGCCTGCCCGACGGCGACGGCTTCAACGTGGTGGATTGGTTGCGCCAGCACGAGAGCCTTGCTCACTTGCCCATGGTGGTCTACTCAGGCCGCGAGCTCTCGCCCGTCGAGCGCCGCCATCTCACCCTCGGCCCCACGCATTTCCTGGCCAAGACGCGCGTGCAGCCGCAACAGCTCGAGGCTCTGGTGCTTACCATGCTGCGCACTCTCAGGCAAACCCAGGAGTCCCCGGCGGCAGAGCCGGCCGCGCCGAACTTATAACCTGAGATTGCGCGGCGTCCATCGACAACATCGCGCTGGCGTCCGACAATAAAGATCAAGGAGCCTTTCGCCGTGGTCCGCAGAATCCTGATTATCGACGATGAAGACGACATTCGCGAGGTAGCCGCCTTGAGCCTGGAAAGCGTGGCGGGGTGGGAGGTGATCAGGGCCTGCTCCGGCATGGAGGGACTGACGCGCGCGGCCGAATATCAACCCGACGCCATCCTGCTCGACGTCATGATGCCCGGCATGGATGGGCCCACGACCTTCCGCGAACTGCGCAAGCACGAGGCCACTTGGCGGATTCCCGTACTGCTTTTAACGGCCAAAGTGCAGAGCTCCGACCAGCGGCGGTTTGCCGATCTCGGCGTAGAGGCGGTACTCTTCAAGCCCTTCGATCCGATGACACTCTCCACGCAAATCGCCTCGGCGCTGGGCTGGAACTGATCACCCGCTCGCATGATTACCACCAGCCAATCCGGCGTCTCTCAAGAAGCGGCTCTGGCGCAGGCGCTCGACGGCCTGTGGCAGCGCTTCCTGCCGCAAATCAGGGAGCGGGTCGCCATCCTTGAGTCGGCCGCCGCCGCCCTCGCCGCTGGCCCGCTGACTGAAGAGCTACGCGAAGCCGCACTCGCCGCCGCACACAAGCTGGCCGGCACGCTCGGCACCTTCGGCCTCACACGCGGCACCGTCCTGGCGCGCGAATTGGAATGCGCCTTCGCCCGCGAATCCTCGCCCGGCTCCGATCGAGGGGTAAATCTCGCCGCAAATGCCGCGGAATTGCGCGCCATGGTCGAAGACCGCAAGCCCTCGGCCTGAGGCACAGGGAGATTGCCGAGATCCACGCTTGGCAAGGACGCCGAGGCGAAACGGGAAGCAGAGATTCTGTTCGCGTGGAATAAGTTCGGTCGAGACTCCGGCGCAAGCTGGCCGTCCTTCTAACTCCGCTAGCTCCTCTAACTCCGCGAACACCGCTGCAACCAATTAAACTCAACATCAGTGACCTCGCACGATCCATTCGCGCACTTGAGCGACTCTGACGACCAGCTTGGCCTGCGCTTCGACTCGCCGCGCGAGCGGCGCCGAATCTGGGCCGTCTGCGACCTCGTGGCGCAGGTGCGCGAAATGGTCGAGCAGGAGTACGGCGACATCTGGGTCGAAGGCGAGATCTCGAACTTCCGGCCCGCGCCTTCGGGCCACGTCTATTTCACGCTCAAAGACGCCGGCGCCCAGCTTCCCATCGTGCTTTTCCGCCGCCAGGCCATGCTTCTCCGCTTCCGGCCCGAGGATGGACTGCACGTCCTGGTGCGCGGCCGCGTCAGCGTCTATGAGCAACGCGGCCAGTTGCAATTGGTAGCCGAAACCATGGAGCCGGTCGGCGCTGGATCTTTGCAGCTTGCCTTCGAGCAGCTCAAGCAGCGGCTCAAGGCCGAAGGCCTCTTCGACGCCGATCGCAAGCAGCCTCTGCCCTTGTTTCCGCACACTGTGGGCATTGTCACTTCGCCCACCGGCGCGGTGGTCCGCGATTTCCTCAACATCGTTGGCCGCCGCCACTCGGGATTGAACGTCCTCGTCTGCCCGGTTTCCGTGCAGGGCGAATCGGCGCCTGCCGAGATCGAAGCCGCACTGGCCGAGCTCAACGCTTCCGATCTCGTCGACCTCATTGTGCTCGCCCGCGGAGGCGGTTCCCTCGAAGATCTGGCCGCCTTCAACAGCGAGCGCGTGGCGCGCGCCATTGCATCGAGCAGGCTTCCGGTGGTGTCTGCCGTCGGCCATGAGACCGACTTCACCATCGCCGACTTCGCCGCAGACCTGCGCGCGCCCACTCCATCGGCCGCAGCCGAGCTGATTACCGAAGCCCAGCACAAAATCGCCGAGCATCTGGCTACCGAGTCGCACCGGCTGGAGCGGGCCGCGCGCTTTCAACTGCTCCAGGCGAGCCAGCGGCTCACGCGATTGCCGGCGAGCCGCGCCGAATCGCGTGTAACCAACCTGCTGCGCCGTTTGGGCCAGCGCCTCGATGACGTGACCGGACGCCTCGACGTTGCCCTCGACGCGCGCCTGCGTTTGCGCCGCAATCGCATTGCCGACCTGGCCGCCGCGGTGCTGCGCCACGATCCCCGCCAGCATCTGGCGCGCGCACGTGAGCGCCTCGCCGACGTGCGCGCCCGCCTCGATCGCTCGCTCGAACGCCTGATCGAATCTTCCGCGGCTTCGCTCAACGCCCTCGACGCGCGCCTGCATTCGTTGTCTCCGCTGGCCGTGCTCGACCGCGGTTACGCTCTGGTTCTTTCCGCCGGAGGCGAGCTGATTCGCTCCACGGCGCAACTTGCCGCGGGCGATCAAGTGACCACGCGCCTGGCCGACGGCTCCTTTGTGAGCCACGTGGAGTCGACCGGGGCCGCCGCGCCGCAATCTCACGCAAAGAGCGCGCCCTCCACACCCACTCCCGGGAAACGAGGCAAGAAATCGAAATCATGATTGCAACTCCCTCACGCAAGCTCTTCGGAACCGACGGCATCCGCGCCGTCGCGGGCCAGGCTCCGCTCGACCCCACAACCATTTTCAGCGTTGGACTCGCGCTCGCGCATTCGCTGCGCAGAACCGGGGCCCCCACGGACAGGTCTTCGTCCGTGGGGTGGAAAACCACAGCCCAACCCAGGGTCCTTCTCGGCCGCGACACGCGCGAGTCGGGCCCGTGGATCGCCGCCACGCTGGCCGCGGGGCTGCGCGAGGCAGGCGCACAGGTTGAAAGCGCCGGAGTCGTCACCACCCCGGCGGTCGCGTTTCTCGCGCGCACCCACGGCTTCCACGCCGGCGTCGTCATCTCTGCCTCGCACAATCCGTGGCAGGACAACGGTATCAAGCTCTTTGGAGCCGACGGCTTCAAGCTGGCCGACGCGGTAGAGCTGGCCATGGAAGACGAGATCTTCCACCACGCCGCACAGGTCGACGTCTCCGATCCGCATCGCTTTCCGGCGGTCGAGGACAATCCGGGGCTCAAGGCCGATTACATCCAATTCCTCCTCGACTGCGTGCCCGGGCTTTCGCTCTCCCACTTGAAGATCGTTGCCGATTGCGCCCACGGCGCCGCGGCGGCCATTGCGCCCGAGCTCTTTCGACGCCTCGACCACGAGGGTCGCGGCAACATTGCCCTGCTCAACGTCGCGCCCGACGGCCGCAACATCAATGCCGACTGCGGGGCGCTGCATCCCACGCATGTGGCGCAAGAGGTGACTGCGCGCGGCGCAGATCTGGGCGTAACCTTCGACGGCGATGCCGACCGCTGCATGTTAGCCGGCCCCCAAGGCAACGTGATCAATGGTGACGCCATCCTGCTGATGGCCGCGCGCGACCTGAAAGCCCGCGGCATGTTGACCGGCGATGTGGTCGTCGCCACGACCATGTCCAACATGGGCCTTGAAGCCGCGCTCAAGCGCAGCGGCATCCGCATGTTGCGCGCGCCCGTGGGCGACCGCTACGTACTCGCAGAGATGCAAGAGCATAATGCCGCTCTGGGCGGCGAGCAGTCCGGCCACATTCTCTTCCCGCACCTGGCGACCACCGGCGACGGCCTGCTCACGGCGCTCGTGGTGCTCGATCTCGTAGCCCGCACCGGCAAATCCCTCGACGAGCTGACCGCCGATCTCAAAGTCTTCCCGCAGGTGATTGTGAACGTACAGGTGCACGAGAAGAAACCGCTGGAAGCGATTCCTACAGTTGCCGCCGCCATCCGCGCCGCCGAAGAAGAACTCAAGGACACGGGCCGCGTCGTCATCCGCTTCAGCGGCACCGAAGCGCTGGCCCGCGTCATGATCGAAGCCGAGAGCGACGAGGCCATGCGCCGCCACGCCGAAGCCATCGCCGCGGCCATCCGCGCGGAGTTGGGCGTGTAAGACGGCTCATGCTTGCCTGATTGCTACGCTACGCGGCCACCCTCGAAAGTGGGAGCCGCGGAATCCGAAGCCTATTGGCAGCTTTCCGCGTCTGCGCAATATCGTACGCGCTCTGCATCCGCATCAGCGTGTCCATCCGCACTCCAAAAGCCTTCTCGATACGCAAAGCCATCTCTCCGGAGAGGTCCGCCTTGCCGTTGAGAAGGCTCGACAGTGCGGGCCGCGAAACACGCAGCGCCCGCGCGGCTGCTGTAACCGTCAGCCCAGCGGCCTCGACAATCTCGGTCCTGATAAAATCACCGGGGTGCGGCGGGTTCTTCATCGGCACGGCGTGTCTCCTTTTTGGATCAGTGATAGTCTTCCAGGTTCACATCGAGAATTTCGCGCCCGCTCCTGTCAAGGCGAAACGTCAAACGCCGGTTGGCGGTGACACTCAGGCTCCAGGTTCCCTTACGGCCGCCCTTGAGCGTGTGGGGCTTCCAGGCCGGAAGCGCCAGCAACTCTTCCGGATTTTCCATCTCATCGAAAAACAGAAGCATCTTGCGAAGTTTATCGGCCGTAGCGGCTTCGACACCCCTCGTCTCATCGTCCTCGTAGAGTTTCTTGAGACCCTTGTGAGCGAAACTCCGGATCTTCACGCATCAAGCGTAGCCTGTTACTTTACACTTGTCAACACAAACACCGCAGTAAGCATATTGCAATCCAGTGGGAGGCAAGCATTAACGGGCAAACTGCGGCCTGTACCATTGAGATATGCCCCGCTTCCCTCAAGGCCAAACCCTGCTCATCGACGCAGACGATACGCTCTGGGAGAACAACATCTACTTCGAGCGCGCCATCGCCGCGTTCATCGGCTTTCTCGATCACAAAGAGTACTCGCCCGCCGAGGTGCGCCAGGTGCTGAACGCCGTCGAGCGCGAGACCATCCTCTCTCACGGCTACGGGCTTTCCAGCTTCACGCGGTCGCTCGAAGACTGCTTCGAGCGGCTCAGCCCCGAGCCGGTGAGCGAAGAAAGACGCGAGCGCATCCGCGGCTTTGCGCGCGCCATCGCCGAGCAGGAGATCGAGCTGATGCCCAGCGTGGCCAAGACACTGGCTGACTTGGCCCAGCGGCACCATCTCATTCTGATGACCAAAGGCGATCACGCCGAACAGGCCGATAAATTGGCGCGATCGGGGCTCTCCGAGCTTTTCTCTTCGGTCGAGATTGTGGCGGAGAAAGATCCGCCGGCTTACCGTGACGTAGTCGTTCGCCAAAACATCGCCGCGCACAGCGCCTGGATGATCGGCAACAGCCCCAAGAGCGACATCAATCCCGCGCTGGCAGCGGGACTGCACGCCGTCTTTCTCTTCCACCCGGACACATGGGTGCTGGAACACGCCTCGCTCGACGCCGCGCCCGAAGGCCAGCATCTTATTGAGCTCGATGCATTCGCGAAGCTAGGAGAGCTTTTCTGAACGCCTGCGACCGGCGTCGAGAACTTGCCATCCTAAAAACAATCGGGCGAACTTGCCAACTTGCGACTTCGCGGAGCGACGCCAACATGCGAAGAGGTGAAGACTTGTTTCATCCCCCGCAGATCTGCGGCGCTGGCGCGCGACTAACCTGAGAATCCACACTTCTATGAGAAACTAGAAGTGCGGCAGTGAGTTTTTCTCGGGGCGGCTGCATCTGCCCCTCAAACCACGCTTCAACTTAGTTGGAACGGGCTTTTGCGGTCCCTGCGCCGTCGCGATTCGCGTGCGGCAACCGGAAATACCTTTAGGAAATCGCAAAGAATGATCAGCGTCAGTAACATTTCCATGCGCTACGGCTCGAAGATTCTCTTCGAGGACGTATCCACGACCTTCACGCCGGGGCGACGCTACGGATTGACCGGGCCGAACGGCTCCGGCAAGACCACCTTCATGAAGATCCTGACCGGCGAACTGGAGGCGCAGAAGGGCACCGTGGTGCGCCCGCGCAAACTGGGCGTGCTGCGCCAGGATCAGTTCGCCTTCGACGCCTACCGCGTCATCGACACCGTGATCATGGGCAACAAGCCGCTGTGGGCAGCGCTCGAAGAGCGCGATCGCATCTATGCCAAGCCGGAGATGACCGACGAGGACGGCATGCGACTGGGCGAACTCGAAGGCACGATCGGCGACGAAGACGGCTACACCGCCGAAAGCGACGCCGCGGTGCTCCTCGACGGTCTCGACATTCTTGAAGCCCTGCACGAGCGCAGGATGGGCGAGTTGCAGGGCGGGCAAAAGGTCCGCGTACTGCTGGCTCAGGCTCTCTTCGGCAAGCCGGAGGCGCTGCTGCTCGACGAGCCGACCAACTATCTCGACCTCGATTCGATCCACTGGCTGCAAGATTTTCTGATGAACTATAACGGCACGCTGATCGCTATCTCGCACGACCGGCACTTCCTGAACTCCGTCACCACGCACACCGCCGACATCGATTACCAGACCATCATCACCTACACCGGCGGCTACGACGACATGGTGATGGCAAAGACGCAGATTCGCTCCACGCTCGAGGCGCAGATCTCGCAGCGCGAAAAGAAGATCGCGCAACTCAACGATTTTATTGCGCGCTTTGCCGCAGGCACGCGTTCCAGCCAGGTCACAAGCCGGCGCAAGGAAGTGGAGCGGCTGCAAACCAATGAGCTGGCGCGCTCCAATATCGCGCGGCCCTACATCCGCTTCGACCAGACGCGCCCCAGCGGCAAGCACGTTCTCGAGTTTAAGCACCTGACGAAGTATTACGGCGAACTTGAAGTCATCGACGGCTTCACGGCCAACATTCTGCGCGGCGAAAAGATCTGCCTCATGGGCCGCAACGGCGGGGGAAAAACCACGCTGCTCAAATGCCTGCTGGCCAATTACCCAGGCCTCGCCGACAAGGGCTTTACGCTCGACTCCGGCTCGGTCTTCTGGGGTCACGAAGCGCAGGTGGGCTACTTTCCGCAGGACGTGGGCGCGACCATCGAGCCCGGCCTGACGGTTGCCGATTGGCTGCACCAGTGGAACCCCGCCGCGCACGTCGAAGACATTCGCGGCATTCTGGGGCAGATGCTCTTCAGCGGCGAAGAAGGCTCGAAGCCAACCAAGGCGCTCTCCGGCGGCGAGCAGGCGCGCCTCGCCTTCTGCAAACTGATCCTCACCAAGCCCAACATCCTGATCTTCGACGAGCCCACCAACCATTTGGATTTGGAATCGATCAATGCGCTGAACATTGCATTGCAGCGGTACGAGGGCACGGTGCTCCTGGTCACGCACGACCACGACCTGATCGACGAAGTCGCCACGCGGCTGTGGGTCTTCCACGAGAAAGAGATCGAAGACTTCCAGGGCCCCTACGAGGAATGGAAGGGCAAGCACAACTAAAGACAGCCATCAGCTCAGTAATGCCAAACACAACGGCGCGGAGAATCCGCGCCGTTTCGTTTCTTAGGCATTCTGTTTAGAAGCTAAACCGTCCCGTCAGCTCCAGGCTCCGCGGTCCCGCGCCTTCCGCCGTTTGCAGCGCCGTAATGGAGCCGAAGGCATTATCGGGTGCGTCCAACTGCATGTTGGGCGGCTCGTAGTTGCGATGATTCAAGACATTCGCCGCCTCGACGCTGAAGCGAAAGCTGGTCTGATCCCGAAGCGTAACGGCCTTCAGCAGCGAGAGCGAGAAGTTCTGCGTGCCGGGCCCGACGACGCTGCCCACGGACGTGTTGCCGAAGCTACCGCCATTAGCCTCCGGAATCGAAAAGGCGGAGCTGTTGAGCCACTGGTTCGTGGTGCGATGGGTGGGATAGATCGCTGCACCCGGCACGGTGTTAGTGCGCGTAAAGCCCACGGTGGTCAGGATGTTGGTTCCGGCCGGATCGGTCGACTGCTCGAAGGGCGTGAGGAACGGACCGGATTGCAAAACCGTGACGCCGGCCAACTGCCAGCCGCCCGCGAGAACATTGGCGAGGCTGCGCGTGGTGAGCCAGCGCTGGCCATTGCCGAAGGGCAGGTTGCAGAGATAGGTCGCCAAAAAGCGCTGCCGCCGGTCGTAGACAACGTTGCCGTAGTCAAGTCCAGGGTTGAAGCGGTCGGTCATGTAGCTGCCGCCCGCGATGGCAAAGGCGTTGGGCGCAATGCCTCCGGCGTTGGAGAGGTCGCGGGTGAAGGTGTAGCTCAAGTCGTAGGTGAGGGAACGCCCGCTGTGACGCGAGAGCTCGGCGGTGGCGCTGTGGTAGTTGCTGATGTCGGCGTTGGCAACGCTTTGAATCACGCTCCAACACGGATACGGCCGATGGTCGGAGACAAGAGTGCCGCCGTCCGTGATGCACGCGCCGCTCGCCGCTGGCGCAGGGCTTGGGTTCGAGTAGCCATATGAGTTGGCCGGTACCTGGTTGAGATCCTCCATGGCGTCGAGGTTGCGGCCGTGGCTGCCGGAGTAAGACAGGCGCAGTCCGTTGCTCAGGCCGATGTTCTGCTCGACGGTCAGATTCCACTGCTGGACCGACGGGTCCTTGTAGTGGAGGGGATAGGCATAGTAAAAGCCGCCGGTCGCGGTGGCCGCGGGATTGAAGGGATTGGAGAACGAGAGCAACGGCGTAACGCCATCGGAGCCGAAGTCTTGGTTGTACGTGGGCACATAGCTCGAAGCCACGGCCCAGCCGGCCACCAGCGAGAAGCCCAGCGGCGTCTCGATGAAGCGGCCCCAGCCGCCGCGAACGACGGTCTTGTCGTTGCCGCGCGGACGCCATGCAAAGCCCAGGCGCGGCCCGATGTCGGTGCGGCTAGTGGTGTGCAGCGCCTGAGGCAGACCCACTTCGGCGGCGGTGACGATCGGCGTGGGCGCGATGCTTAATGCGAACTCCTGCGAAGCATTATTGAGCGCCTGCGCGTTGGGAACAACCACCGCTCCGCTGACAGTGGTCTGGCCGTCGGTTCCAAGGCCCGTCCAATCGGGCTTGAAGTTGGCCGTATTGCCATGGATCTCACTGACCGGCGGGTGCATCTCGTAGCGCAGCCCGAGATTGAAGGTGAGATTCGGCGTTGCTTTCCAATCGTCCTGGGCAAAGACGCCGTAGGCGTGGCCAAGTCCGTCCATCGTGGCGTCGTTTGTGGAGCTGACCTCGGTGTAGTCGGGATAGCCGAGTAGAAAAGCCGTGTAGGGGTCGCCGATCGTCTGGCCGACGTCCGAGGTGCCGTTGAAAACGTACCAGCCGGAGCGGTAGTTGCCGTAGACGTTATCGTCGTGGTCGGAGATGCGCTTGAAGTCAAAGCCGAACTTGAAGGCGTGGTTGTGGCGTGTCCAGGTAACGTTGTCGAGCAGTTGCACAATCTGGCCGCGCTGCATGCCCGGATTGCCCGCGCCGGTGGACATGAAGCCGTTGATGAGAATCTCCGGCGCTTCGGCCCATTGGGTGTCGGGATCGGGAACCACCGAGGCAAAGCCGGTCTCCGATAGCAAATCGTTCGTGGAGTAGTACTGCGTCTCAGAGGCGTGCTGCGCGTTGAAGCCGCCGCGAAACTCGTTGAGCAGATTCTGATTGAAGACGAAATTGTGCGCGAAGGTCAGTCCCTCGTCGATCTCCGGCGTGTTGTAACCGCCCTGCAGCGGGCTGCCGGCCTCGGCGCAGTATGCGTAGAGGCAGTTGGACGAGGGCGCCGTAATGACCTGGCGATTCTTGTAAGAGAAACGCGCAAAAACCGATTGCCGCGAGGAGATGGTGCGGTCCAGGCGGATGTCGCCCTGGTTGGCTGAGATCGGCGAAGGAAAATTGATCTGGTAATTGTTCGCGAAAGAGTCCGCCGAGCCGTAGTTGGGCGCGGGAAACAGATACTTCAGCACGGCCGCAGAGGTAGGTGTCGGCGTCACCTGGACTGGAGTCGGCGATCCGTAATACGCCGTCAAATCTCCAGTACGCATGGCGGCCGAAGGCACGCTCAGCAGCATCGGCGTCTCGCGGGGCAGGCGCAGCCCCTCGTAGCTGGCAAAGAAAAACGTGCGCTCGGTATTCGGCGCCAGAAACGGAATGCGCAGCGGCCCGCCCAGCGTGCCGCCAAAATCGTTCATGTTGATGCGCGGCTTTGAAAGCGCGAAGGGATTGTTCGAGTTGAAGACTGTGTTTTCGTTGTTCTCGAAGAGCCCGCCGTGGTACTGAAGCGTGCCGGCCTTGGAGACCGTAGTGATGTCGGCCACGCCGGAGAACTCGGCATTGTTGTTCGACTCCGAGACACGAATCTCCTCGATGGAGTTGAACGAAGGGAACATCTCGTTGACGGGGCCAGAGTATTCCACGCCGAGGGCGGCGATGCCGTCGATGGTAACACTGAGCAGCGCGGAGGTGGCGCCCATCACTTCCAGGTTTCCGCTGTCGTCGGTCTGCACGCCGGACTCGGTGGTGAGCGTGGAAATGGGGCTTGTGGAGCCGGCCGAGCGCGAATAGATCGCGACGGGAAGATCCACCAGCTCGTTGCCGAGCTTGGTTTGGGCAAGATTCGAAACATCGGTGGTGATGACGGGAGCCTCGTCCTCGCGGACTTCGACAGTCTGGCTCTGCGAGCCGGGGCGCAGCGTCACATCGATGCGGCGCGTCTCGCGCGCGGCCAGAGCAATCTGCGGCAGCGACTCGGTTTGAAAGCCCGGCGCCGCGATGGTCAGCTTGTAGGCGCCCACGTCGACGTTGCGGAACGCGTAATTGCCGCTTGCGTCCACTGTGGACACCTGCGTGGCCTGGGTCCCGGTATTTTCGAGCGTCACCTGCGCGCCCTGAATGACGGCGCCGGTCGTGTCGCGCACGATGCCGAGAATGGAACCAAATGTAGATTGTGCGGAGATAGGACAGGCAGCTGCCGCCGCCAGCCAACAAGAGAGGAGAAACGATCTAAAGGCCATCCGCCTTGAGGGCCGCGCGGCGCGGCAGAGTCTTTCCATCAAATTGCCTTTCGAGCGAGCTACGAGAAAGCCATCGCATTCACGCCTTCTTGAACTGGATCAGATTCAATGTAATTGAATGTAAAGCCAATTCACGCTTTGTGCGGAGTTTTTTAAAAAGAATTTGGGTACGGCTTTTCCACATGCATCCGATCGGGAGATCGAGGCCGGCAAGCAAGACCTTTCGGCAGAAAAATCGCGGAGATTTCTGCGGATTCCCGGCCGATGAAACGCGCGGAGCTTTCGCTACGCTCTGCGCTGCGCCGCCTCTTCGTAGACCTTCACGTACTCCTTCGCCGGCCCGGACCAGCTGTAGTCCCGCGCCATGCCATTGCGCATCAGGCGCGTCCAGCCTTCCTTGTCGCGAAAGGCTTCGAGCGCCCTGTCGATCTCAGCCAGCAGATCTTTCGCATCGTAGCCCTCGAACTTGAAGCCGGTGCCGGTTCCCTTGGCCGCGTCCCACTCCTCGATGGTGTCGTCCAGGCCGCCGGTGGCGCGCACGATGGGAACGGCGCCGTACTTGAGCGAGTAGATCTGGTTCAGGCCGCAGGGCTCGTAGCGCGAAGGCATCAGGAAGATGTCCGCGCCGGCCTCGATCTTGTGCGCCAGCGCCTCGTCGTAGCGAATCTGCACGGCCACGCTGCCCGGATGGCGAAAGGCCCAGCCGCGAAAGAAGTTTTCGAAGCGGGGATCGCCGGCGCCCAGCGCCACTACGGCCAGGTCGCGCTCGGCCAGTTCTTCGGCGATCTCGGCCACAATGCCGAATCCCTTTTGCGCGGCCAGACGCGAGACGATGCCGATGACGGGCGTCGTGTCCGCTATCTTCTCGAGACCGAAGGCGTGCAGCAGGCCGGCGCGGCAATCGCGCTTGCCTCCGAGATTCTCAGGCGTGTAATGCGCCGCCAGGTGGCCGTCGGCCGCGGGGTCCCACTGCGCGTAATCCACGCCGTTCAAAATCCCGCGCAAGTCGGCCGCGCGCTTGTGTAAAACGCCCTCCAGTTGCTCGCCGAACTCCGCCGTCTGAATCTCCTCGGCATATTTGCGGCTCACCGTGGTCAGCAGATCGGAAAAAACCACGCCGCCTTTCAAAAAGTTGAAGCGATTGAACTGTTCCACTTTATCCATGGTGAACAGCTCCCACGGAAAAAGCAGTTCCTCGGTGGTGTCCGCCAAAAACGCTCCCTGGTAGGCGGCGTTGTGAATGGTGAGCACGGTGGCTGCACTGCGTAGCGCCGGATCGTCCGCAAACGTAGTGCGCAGGTAAACGGGAATCAGCGCCGCCTGCCAATCGTGAACGTGAAAGACCTCCGGCACGCCGAGCAGCTTCGACGCCTCGAGCACCGCCCGGCAAAAGAGGCCGAAGCGCTCGGCATTGTCGGCATAGTCGCCGCCGCTGGGGCCGTAAAGCTCCTTGCGGTCGAACAGTTCCGGGCAATCGATGAAGTAATACTGCACGTCATCGCGTTTGCCGCCGTCAACCACGCTCACAAAGCGGTTGTAGTCGCGGAAAGGAATTGTAATGGACCGCACCGCGACCTTCGGCTCGCCTTCGATCTGCCGTTTGATGCGCGCATAAAACGGCAGGAAGACCGTGACCTTGTGCCCGAGCCTGACCAGTTCGCGCGGCAAAGCGCCCACCACGTCTGCCAATCCGCCGGTCTTGGCCAGCGGCGCGCTCTCCGAAGCGGCAAACGTAATGTTCATGCGGCATTCTCCCGTGGCGCAATCAACGCCCAGTCTACTACGGGAAAGGCCGCACGTTAGCGAGTCGGCAAGTCAGCGGGTCAGCCCAAGGCAATCGCATAAACGAAGAGATTTGGAGAAAGCTGCTTTGAAAGGGCACGGCTTGATCCACGGCTGAGAATTATTCAGTCTCGCGAACCGTCCCGAGATCTCTTGCCTGAGCTCGTTTCCTGGTGCGCGTCTTCATGCGCTCACGCAGCGCAAGAATCGCATGGCAGCCCAGAATGATCAGCAGCGGATCGAGCGGACGCAGGTGATACGGCTCCGGGTGCGTGAAGTAGTACATCACGGGAAAGAGAAGGAGCACGCCCGCATAGCGCATGGTCTCGAAAGGCCTCTCGCGCCAGGCCACGAGCAGACCCAGCAGGCCCACGAGCGTAAGGCACGTGGCAAAGGGAATGTTGGCCGGGTCCATCGGCTCCAGCTCGAGGTAGTCGGGATCGAAGCTCCAGTAGCTGGTCCAGATGTACACGGCGCGCCGCAGGCTCATCCACGCGTACCAGGCCCGATGGCCGTGGATATACGCCTTGGCCTGCTGCATCTTGTGGTTGTTGTAGGCCAGCTCGCCCATGGAGTTGTAGTCGGCCAGCTCCTGAGGGTCGTGCAGCGGGTGCAGATCGTCGCTGGTCCAGCGCAGATCGTAGCCGTTGTTGCCCATCCACACTTCCAGGCCCATGTTGTCACGCATGGGAATGAAGCGATGAAACACGAGGGCGTTGCGGACGATCCATGGAGAGATCGCCGCCGCCATCACCAGGCAGGCCACGCATCCGGGCGCGAACCAGCGCTTGCCGTCGCGGCGCAGCCGCCAGCAGGCCAGCGCCAGCAGAAATGGAACGACGATCAGCACGGACGGCTCAGTGAGGCCCGCGAAACCGGCGAGCAGCCCGAATCCCGCCCACAAAGCCAGCCGCGATGACTGCTCCATGCGCTGCGCGAGCACCAGCAGCCAGCAAAGGCAGAGCAGCAACAGGTGCGTGGACCACGCCCAGGCCGCCGAAAAATAGATACCGTAAGGGAAGAAGGCCCAGATCCACGCCGCCCACCAGGCAACGCGCGCGCCGAAGCTGCGGCGAGCCAGCAGGAAAATTGGAATGCAGGCGAGCGCGTTCGTCAGGCAGTCGAACGCATGCACGGCAAGGATCGACGCTGCGGTGTGAACTCCGAAAAAATGAAAGAAAACCGCGACGATCAGCGGGTAAACCGGCGACATCATCGCCGAGGGTTGCGTGGAATCGAGCGTGCTGCCGAAGCCGCGGCCAGCCACCAAAGACCGCGCCATATTGCCCGGCTCCCAGGAATGAATGTGGTCGGCATCCATCAGGTTTTCGAAGTTGGGAAGCGGGATGATAGCCAGGCGCAGCGCCAGCCCGATCAGGACGATCATAGCCAGCCTGCGCCGCATCCGGGCCGGAGATTTCCCGGCGGGAGTTGGAACAGTCTCACTCAGGATTTTGGACTTCAGCACGTTAGGTTTTTCGTCCTGAACAAAGCGTTTGGCGGCGATACTGGCTGGCGAGATTATCTCTATTCTATTCGCCCGCGCCCTTCTGAATCAGGCGCGTGGTGGAATACCCTTCGACAAGAGGAATGATCCGCACCTGCCCGCCCCAGGATTCGACCTCCTTGGCGCCGACGACCGTGTCCATCTTGTAGTCGCCGCCTTTCACGATCACGTCGGGCTTTACCGCGAGGATCAGCTCGAGGGGCGTCGGTTCGTCAAAGACCGCCACCGCGTCAATGGCGGCCAGGGCGGAAAGAACGCCCACACGTTCGCGCTCGCCGACGATGGGCCGGCTGGGGCCCTTGAGAGCGCGCACCGAGGCGTCGCTGTTGACGGCCACGATGAGCCGGTCGCCGTAACGCCGCGCCTGCTCCAGCAGCGTAATGTGACCGATGTGCAGCAGGTCGAAGCAGCCGTTGGTGAAGGCCACGCGCTCGCCGTTGGCCTTCCACAAGGCCACGCGGCTTGCCAGTTCCCGCCACGTGACGACCTTATTCTCGGCGCGCAGTGCAATCTCCGGGTTCAGCGCGGCCAGCAGCTCGTGCCTTTCCACCGGCACGGTGCCCACCTTCCCCACCACGATGCCGGCGGCAACATTGGCCAGTTCGATCGCGGTCTCAGGAGGCACTTGGGAGGCCAGGCACAAGGCCAGAACCGCGATCACCGTATCGCCGGCGCCGGAGACATCGAAGACCTGACGCGCCACTGCCGGGGCAGTAAAAACTTTGCCCGGCCGCACCAGGGCGATGCCCTTCTCGCTCAGGGTTACAGCAAGGAAATCCAGATCCAACTCCCGAACCATGGTTTCGGCCGCCGCGAGAGGCTCCTCGAAATCGTGCCCGCACACCCAACCCCGGTCCCGTGTCGCGGCAGAGATCTCGGCCAGATTCGGGCAGATGGTGGTGGCGCCGCGATAGCGCGTAAAATCGGGACTCTTGGGGTCCACCAGAACCGGAATGCGCAGCTCACGCGCCGCTTGAATCAGCGTCTGGCAGACCTCGGGCGAGAAGGATCCTTTCGCGTAGTCGGACAGTACGACGGCATCGCACTCGGGAAGCCGGGCAAGCACGCATGCGACCAGGCGGTCGTAATCCTCCTGCGGCCTGGGGTCCGAACGCTCACGGTCAAGGCGCAGCATCTGCTGCTGGCCGCCCAGAACGCGCGTTTTCACGATGGTAGGGAAACCGCTGGAGACGATAAACTCCGGCGTAACCCCGCTGGCCCGAAGGTTCGCCTCCAGCAGCCGCTGGTTCTCATCGCCGCCGGCAAAACCAATCACCCGCGTCTGCGCCCCCAGCAGCGCCATGTTCATGGCCACATTGGCCACGCCGCCCGGCCGCGTGCTCTCGTATGTGACTCGAACCACGGGCACAGGCGCTTCCGGCGAGATGCGGCCCACTTCACCCCAGATGTACTTGTCGAGCATCACGTCGCCGACCGCCAGCATGCGCTTCGTCGCCCAGGAGTGCTCGATCTCGTGAATTACCTCATGCAACTTTTCGATCATTGCGGCTCTTGAAGATCGTTCCCATCCTACACGCTCGCGCGGCTATTGAGCACGCCGCGCACCGACTCCATCACGCGTTCCGGCGTGATCATGCGCATGCAAACCGGGTCGTCGCACGCGGAGTTCTTCTGGTTCGCGGCAGTCACGCATGGCGAACAGGAGAGCTCGGCCGTGATCGCTTCGGTATTGCCCAGGCTTCCATAGAGCCTGGGCGTCTCCGGACCGAAGAGCACAATCGACCGGATCGGCGCGATGGCCGAGAAGTGTCCCGGGCCGCTGTCGTTGGTCACCAGAACCGCGGAGATGTTGTAGAGCGGTATCAGCCCCTGCAGCTTATGCATTCCGGCAAAGCTGCGCACCCGCGCGTGGCCAATGCTGTCCTGCATGCGCAGGGCCTCTTCGCGCTCGCTCTTCGAGCCCGTAATCAGCACCAATGCATCTTCATATTCGCGGACCACCATCGACGCCAGGGCGACGAAGTTTTCCTTGGGCCAGCGCCGCTGCGGCAGCATCTCGGAGCTGTTAGGGTTGATGAGCACAATGCGGTGACGCTCCGGCCTGTACTCCGGATAAACCTGGCGAACCAGTCCCCGCAGCTCTTCCTTTTCGCTTTCCGGCACATGCCTGATGGGCACGCGAATCTCCTCGTCGGAGACGTGGGTTTTGGAGTAGGGCACCTCCGGCTTCGCGGCCAGAAGCGCATTGACCATGCAGACAAAATCCTTGGCGATGTGGATGTGGCCGTTGTAGCTGACGCGGTGCGTCATCATCTCGCCGCGGTAGAGCCCCTCGGCATGAAACCGGTAAAAGCCCACGCGCCGCCGCGCGCCGGACAGGCCTGTCAAAAGTGCCGAGTAGCGGGAGAACAACTCCAGGTCCAGGACGGTATCGATCTTGGCCTTGCGCGCCCACCTGAGGAAGCGCAGCGAGTCGATCGCCAGCGGAAACAGGCCGGTGTCGCGAATGGTCACGATATTCGCTTCGGGAACCGTATCCAGCAGCCGCGCACTCTCTGCGTTGCGCTCGAAGATCAGGAAGAAAATCTCCGCTCCCAGAGCACTCTTGGCCTTGGCGATGGCCGGGTGCGCGATCACCGCGCTGCCCATCTCGGAAAGCTCCATAAAAAGGACCCGTTGCGGTTTTTCGGGGCCCTTGGGCCTTCCCAGCAAACGCACGATTTGGGTGCACAGGAAACACAGCGGAACGCCGATCCAGTAATCGACCGCCCGCATCGTCTTCAACTTCATTCAACCAATCCTTTGCCGCACCCAATCCTACGCCGCAATCCGAATGGTGCAGTCTTTTTGTCCAGGGAGCCCACCGCATTCCCGAAGTTCATCCGAACCGGGAGCAGCGGGTAAATTCTCTTTGCAAAGATACTCTTCCTATTCAACGCGGGCGGATAGAACACGGTCAAGTTCACCGCGTGCGCCTGCCGCTCGATCAAGTGGAAGCGTATTGAGAAACAGGGAGTAGCCAGTAGGGAATAGGGAATAGAAAGCACGCCGACGCAAGCCATCTCGAAACCACACCGAGTCCATCAATGATGGGGAAATGGTAGGAATTGTCGCGGCGGAAGCGAGAAAGCGCGCGAATTCCGTCAGGGGGCGTGCCTATTGGCTATTGGCTACTCCCTTTTCCCTGTCTTTCTCCACTTCGACGCCCCGCCAGAAGGCCACATAGCCCTTCACCTTGCGTGCCATTGGTTTGGGGTCGGGGTAGTACCAGGCGGCGTCCTGGTTATCCTGCCCGTCGATCACCACGGTCATGTACCGCTTCTGCCCGTTCGCGGGATCGGTCGATGTGGTCGTGCTGGGACGAAAGTACTCCCGCTTGAGGCCGGACTCGGGGAAGAAGACGGTCCCATCCACTTCCAGGATCCCATCGCTCTCCGCAATCACTCTGCCGTTCCAAATTGCTCGCGCCATGGATTTTCCGGTCGCTTTCAATCGTTCGACCCCGGCCCCGGCCGGAAGACGAGCCGGCCAGGCAAGGGCAACCGATACGACACTAGCAGACTTTGCGCGGCATGGCGAGTCCTAACCAGGTACCTCGGCGAAAATACAGCGTTTTCGATTCTGCTCTCAACGGAGTGCACTACGCCGAGTGACTTTTTCCGGTCCGGGGTCCCCACAGACAGGTCTTCGTCTGTGGGGTGGAAGTAAGAGTCACCTTGCACGGTATTAGCGATGTCAACAAGTGAATCGAAAACGCTCTGGCCCTACTTTGCCGCGACAATCGACTCAATGTGGATGGTCTTGTTACCGGAATCCTCACTCCCCGTAACGGTCACCTTGGCGCCGTAGAAGGCCTTGACCGCATCCGGATTGTCGATGGCCCACACCTGCTTGTCGGGGTCGACAAAGACCGGCTTCATTCCGCCCTCAATGCATTTCTTCACGCAGGCCGCGCCGCTGCCCATATGCTTGGCGCCGCACATCGAGTCGGAGATCCATCCCGTGCTCGTGGTTGAACCGGCAGCCTGCGCCGCAACCACACCCATGGCGCACAGAGCCGCCAGCAGAAAGACATTTTTCTTCATAGAAACCTCCCTGGGAAGAGTGAATCTTGATCCGTCCCTATGATGCTCCCCTGGCCGGAATTCCACAAGGGGAAATCTCTTCGCCATCCAGAGCGGCCCCAATCCCCGAAAGAAACACCGCGCCAACCCGCCAGCTCCCGCCGTGCCCCATCCATTTCCGCGCTCTTTGCGGAAATGGGTGGGAAACTAAACCACTGTCGATTGGCCGAATCGATAAGAACCCTCGCACCAACCCGCCAACTTGCCACGTCGCGAAGCGACGCCGGCCCGCGAAGAAGCGAGCGACTTCTTCATCTGCCGCGGGTCCGCGACGCCGATCTCAGGCTATTTCGAGTTGCGCGAGCTCCGTATCGCATCGACGTGCTTCAGGATCGCCTCGTAACGCTGCGCCGCCATGGAAAACCGGCTAATCAGGTCCGAGGTCTTGCTGAGAAACGTGGGATTCTTCTCGCGGATGGCTTCGAGAATGGGCGCGAACTTGGCCAGCAGAAAGAATCCCTCGCCATTGCTATCGACGAACAGCTCTGCCGAGACGGCGCCATGCAAAACCATGGCCGCCGCCATCTCCCAGTACGTGATCACCTGCCGGAACCAGGCATTGTGCGGGTCGGCGGGATTCTCCGCAACCGCGAAAAACTCCTCGGCAGTGGTGGGCCAGAATTCGCCCGTGATCCAGGCGCGGGCCTGGCGCATCACCGCTTCGGTGCGCAATTCATAAAGTTTCAGAACAATTTCAGCGTCGGCCGGTGTGGCCAGCATGCGTTCCATGTGGGTCTCCGTAGACCCATACTAATGGATGCGGCAGGAGCACGCTGCGCCGGGCGCTTGGGCGGCGCCGAATTCACTTGCGCGGCGTGTGAGATCTGTTGCCGCGAAGAGCGTTCAGGACAAAACGCGCATTGGCGGGGTTTTCGCCGATCCGGCGGACGGTATACGGCCACCAATCGGTTCCAAAGGGCAAGTAGTCGCGCAGACGATAGCCCTCCGCAATCAGCCTGTGTTGCAGCGGTTCACGAACCCCAAATAGCATCTCGAATTCATACTCTTCCTGCGTCCGCTGGTTTTGCTGGGCAAGCTCGATGATTGCCCAGATCATCTCGTCGTCATGGGTTGCAAAGATCGGATAAACGCCGTGGGTCTTGGCCTCCGCCGACAGCAGGACCGCGGCTCCACTGAGAAACTCCCGGTTAATATCCGTCCGGCTCGTCCAGGCGTGGTCGCGGCTCTCGGCAAACGCGCCCTTCACCAGCCGTATCGCTACGGCCGCGTCCTTGATCAAGCCACGCAAGTCCTCTGCGCTGCGATGTAAATAGGCCTGAATCGTGATGCCGGTCGGATAGCCAGCCTGAGCCATGCGCGCCCGAAGGTCCAGGGTCTTCTGAACAACGGAAAAATCTTCCATGTCCAGCATCGCCAGCCGCCGTCTGCCGGATGCCGGCTGTGCGGCGATCAGCTTCCCAAGCCGCAATGCGTTTGCTTCTCCCAGGGCATCCGAATGGGCGTAGCCAATCTGTGTAGGATCGATCGAAATGTGAACATCGAGATTCGACTGGCCCAACTGCTCGATCGCCGCCACGAGATGCGCCACATTCTCTTCAATGGCTGCCGGCGATTCCACATACTCGCCCAGATAGTAGAGCGAAGTCGTCGCCTGTGCACTCAGTTCGGACGATCTCCTCACCGCCGCGGAAGAGTTGTCGCCCCCGACAAAGCGTTTGGCCAGGCCCCGCATCAGCCGATTGCCCTGCATAAGGCCAGTGATGGATTTCGACCGGGCAAGCCCGATCATTGCGCTCTGCCAGAGCTTCATACCTGCACCCAACTCGAGGATAACAAGGGATTCGCCCTTCTACGCCGGCTGCAGTTCGTGCTTCTCGTCCTTCTTTTCCACCACCGGCCCGTGGGTCTCGGCCGTGGGCGGAGGCGGCGCGTCCCCGATGCGTTTCGAGTAGGTGCAAGCGACGGCTTTTCCCTCGGCGGCGGGAGCAGCCTTCTTGCCGCGCCTCTTTGGCGCTGCGGCCTCTTCTTCGGCCGGCCTCTTCTTGTTCGGGCACTCCAGATAAATGCCCGAACGCAGCGTCTTTTCGACAAGATAGGGGCTATCGCACTGCGGGCACTTCTTCGCCACCGGCTTCAGGTTCGACGTGAAATCGCACTTGGGATAGTTTGTGCAGCCCCAGAAGACATTGCCCCGGCGCGCGCGGCGCTCGGCAATGTCGCCCTCGCCGCACTTGGGGCATTTCATCCCCTCGATCAGGTTCTGCTTCACGTACTTGCACTTGGGGTAGCCGGAGCAGGAAACAAACTCGCCGTACGCGCCCTGCCGCAACACCAGCGGCTTGCCGCACATCGGGCAATCCTCGCCAGTGGGCTCAGGCGGCTTCTGCTGCTGCTTCGAACTCAGTTTTCGGAAGGTCTTGCACGGCGGATCGGCGTTGTAATCCGGGCAGGCCATGAACGGCCCGAAGAGCCCGCGCCGCATCACCATCACCTTGCCGCAGTTCTCGCAATACTCCTCGGTGTCGCCCGCCTCCTGCGCTTCCGGCGTGTTCAGGTCCGGCTTGGCCGCGATGTTCTCCTTGGTGAAGGTGCAGCTTGTGGGGTCCTTCTTGTTGTACGCCGAGCACGCGTAAAATGTCCCGAACTTGCCCCACTTTAACAGCAGCGGCGAGCCGCAGACGTCGCACTTCTCCGCGGTCTTGATCTCCATCCGCTTGATGTTTTCCATCTTCTTGCCGGCGTCCTTCAATTCCTGCTCGAAGTAGCCGTAGAAGCCGTTCAGAAGATCGGTCCACTTCTCCGTGCCTTCTTCAATGTCGTCGAGCTCGGTTTCGAGCTTGGCCGTGTACGCGGTGTCGAAGATGTAGGGGAAGTTCTTCACCAGCAAATCGCACACCACCACGCCGATCTCCGTGGGATAAAAGCGCCCACGCGAGCCGCCGTGCTTGACGACATACTCGCGATCCTGAATGGTGCTGATGATCGAAGCGTAGGTCGACGGGCGGCCGATGCCGCGCTCCTCGAGCTCCTTCACCAGCGAGGCTTCGTTGTAACGCGGAGGCGGCTGCGTCGCGTGCTCCTCGGGGAGCAGCTCGTCCTTGATCAGTGTTTTCACGCCATCCAGGCTGGGCAGCCGGTTCGCGGACTCGTCGTCGTCCTTGTTGTCGTCCGACGACTCGTACAGCTTGAGGAATCCGTCGAAGCGCTGCACCGAACCGCTCACGCGGAAATCGTATGTTTTTCTGGTTTTGGATGAGTTTGCCGCAATGTTTGCTGTCGTCACGTCGTAGACCGCCGGAACCATCTGCGAGGCCACAAAGCGCCGCCAGACGAGCGTGTAGAGCTTGAGCTGCTCATCGCTCAGGAATCGTGCCAGCGACTCCGGCGTGCGCGCGGCATCCGTGGGCCGGATGGCCTCGTGCGCGTCCTGCGCGTCCTTCTTGCCTTTGTACACATTGGCCGCCGGGGGCAGGTAGCTCTTGCCGAGATGCTTCGTAATCCACTCACGCGCCGAGGCGATGGCTTCCGGCGCCACGCGCGGCGAGTCGGTACGCATGTAAGTGATAAGACCGGTTGTGCCCTCTGCGCCCAGGTCCACGCCCTCGTAAAGCCTCTGCGCCACGCCCATGGTGCGGCGCACGTTGAAGCCCAGCTTGTTGGCCGCATCGCGCTGCAACTGGCTGGTGATGAACGGCGCCAGCGGCCGCCGTTGCTGCTCGCGCGCCTGCACGCCGGTGACCGTCCAGGCAGCCTTCTCGAGCGCCGCCAGCACCGCGTCCATCGACTTCTTGTCAGCCAGCGCGTTGGCGATGAACTGCTCTTTGCCGTCTTTGTCCTTGCCGTTGGCCACGCGCGCCGGCTCGCCTTCAATGCCGATGAACTTGGCCTTGAACTTCTGCTCGGCTTGCTTTTCCGGATGGAGCAGCGCGTCCAGCGTCCAGTATTCGACGGGCTGGAAGCCGCGAATCTCGCGCTCGCGCTCGACGATCAGCCGCAGCGCCACGGTTTGCACGCGGCCCGCCGAAAGCCCGCGCCGCACCTTGTCCCACAGCAAAGGCGAAATCTGGTAGCCCACCAGCCGGTCCAAGACACGCCGCGTCTGCTGCGCGTCGACAAGGTTTTGATCGATGTCGCGCGCGTGGTTGAACGCTTCCTGCACGGCCTTCTTCGTGATCTCGTTGAAGGTGACACGGCGAATTTTCTTTTTTTCTTTGGCGTTGGTTCCGAGCTGCAATGCAAGATGGTAGGCGATGGCCTCGCCCTCGCGGTCCGGGTCGGGCGCGAGATACACTTCGTCGGCCTTCGCCGCCAACTTCTTCAACTGCTCGACAACCTTCTCTTTGCCGGGAGACACCACCAGCTCCGGCTCAAACGTCCGCTTCTTCAGCTCCACGCCAAGGTCATTCTTCGGCAGGTCCATAATGTGCCCCACCGATGCGCGCACATCGAAGCCCTTGCCCAGATATTTTTCGATCGTCTTGGCCTTGGCCGGCGACTCGACGATCACCAATGCTTTGCTCATTGCCATCCTTGATATCGGTACTGCTTACGCTTTATGCCAGTTGGACTCATCAACGGACCATTCCGTCTGATTGCAGCCCACTCCGGAATCCAAAACCATCGCAGTGCGCTCTCCCCTCCGGGAAAAACTCCCCGCAAATGTTGCACCCTACCACGGAACACCACCCCGTTTCCACTTCGCCGGCATTTTTCTTTCGTTGCTTGTCCAATTCGAGCACGTAGAAATCTCTCCGCGACCAATTACTTCAAGCGGGACCCAGGCTGAAAGTTGCTCGAAGAACCAGTGGGCAAAACTTTTCCACTTCTGCAAGAAGAATGCATACAGGCCAACTCGCACGCAACGGTTAAGCCTCCGAGAAAACCGTCGCCAGGCTGCGCAGCATCATCATTTAACTCAAGCAGACTCAATAGCATAGGCATAATCCCCCGCGAAACGTGGTTCTCGTCCTCTGTTTGGCGTCAAAATTGCTTAATCACTGGCAGAGATACCTCTGCCTTTTCCCCCAGACATAGGATTGCTGTCGAGCAGATCTCGAAATCTCAAGAGGAACAGGCAATATGAAGCGTCTTAGCATCTTCGCAGCTGTTGTCCTTGTGTTGGGCTTGGTTGGGTCTACCAGGTCAAATGCTACCGACCTGATTGTCAACGGCTCATTCGGAACGCCAAACGTGGGCGGAAACTGGGGTAATTTCGCCGCCGTCGGGGGCGTGCCAGGCTGGTCAACGAATGGGAATGGCATCGAAATCGACAACCCCGCGGTCTTCGCCGCCGGTTCGGCAGCTTACCCCGGCAACTTCGCCGGCAGCACCTTCATCGACCAGAGCCTGGAAATCAACTATGACTATCCCGAAGACGTGTATCAGACCGTTACCGGCCTGACTGTCGGGCAAGCATACATACTCAGTTGGGCCTATGGCGACCGTCCCGACTCAGGCGACGAGGAGATGCTGGTTTACTTTGGATCGAGTGTCGCCGAAACTTCCCCGGGGGCCAATCCCGGCGGGACTCCTGTCGCTGTAGACTACGACACCCTCAATGGCTCCAACTCAGCCGTGCTCTGGACCTTTAACTCGGTCACTGTGACTGCTACAAGCAGCTCCGAAGTCCTGAGCTTCGTCGGCCTTGACTACCCAGGCTACACCAATAACGGCGGCGCCTCGTATGGCAATGAGATCGATGACGTCTCGCTGATTGCCACGCCGGAGCCTTCCACGTGGCTCCTCCTCCTTTCGGGCCTCGGCTTGCTGGGCCTGGTACTGGCGAGGCGGCGGCAGGTTCTGCCCCCGTCCGCTACGATCTCGCTCTAGTCCTACTTCGGAGCGAGTACTTCCAATGAGCAAAAGCACGTCCGGCGCCTGTTCAAGGCGTCGGGCGTTTTGTTTTCTGCGCTTTTCTGGCGCAAACAAGAAAAACTACAACGCAACTGCCGGTCACATCGTCCTGACGTAATTCTTTCCCGGCAAACACCGCACACGGCCAGCCATTTCCAGCTCAAAAAGCGCTGTGAAAACCTCTGACGAGGTGAGTTGCGTCTCCAGAAGTTCGAGAATCTCGTCGATCTGCAGACTCTCGTCCGTGCGCAGCACCTCCAGCACCATCGCTTCCTCGGGCCGCAGCACCGGGTCAGGCAATAAAGATGCTCTAGCCTCCGCTTTGGATGCAGCCGGCGCCTCGGCCTCGAGCTCGATCCGCACCTGCGAGGGCAGATCTTCCCACACGTCCTCCCAGGTGGCCACCAGCTTAGCGCCCTGTTTAATCAGCGTGTTCGGCGTCCAGGAACCCTTGTTGGTCACGTTGCCGGGCACGGCGAACAGGTCGCGGTTCTGCTCCGCGGCGCAACGCGCGGTCACGCGCGTGCCTGAGTTCTCGCTCGCCTCCACCACCAGAACCGCCACGCTCAATCCGCTCAGGATGCGATTCCGGCGGGGAAAATTCTGCGGCGCGGGAAACGTGCCCATCGGCACCTCGCTCACAATCGCTCCGCCCGCGGCGAGAATCTCCTCGGCCAGCTTGCGGTTTTCCTTGGGATAAACCACGTCGATCCCCGTGCCCCACACGGCCAGCGTGGGCATGCGCGCCCCGAGCGCCCCCTTGTGCGCGCAGGAGTCGATGCCCCGCGCCATGCCGCTCACGATCAGCAGCCGCCGCGCCGCCAGGTCCCGCGCCAGCATCTCCGCCACCCCCGACCCGTAAGGCGTAGGATGCCGCGTGCCCACCACGGCGATGGCGGGCCGGCTCAACAGATGCACGTCGCCGCGCACCCACAGCACCGGCGGCGGATCGTAGATCTCGCGCAAACGCTCGGGATACTCCGGGCACGAGTAGCTCACCAGCGTCGCGCCCTGCGCCGCCACGCGCGCCCACTCTTCTTCGGCCGCGCGCCTGCCCTTGCCGTCAAAGAGAAACTGCGCTGCCTCGGCGGGAAAGCGCAGCCCTTCGAGCGCCGTCAGCGGCATGGTGAGGATCTGGCTCGCCCGTCCGATCTCGTGGACGGCGTCGAGAATCCGCTTCGGTCCCAGTCCCGGCGCCAGCGCCATGGCCAGCCACGCCAGCCGCTCTTCGTCGAGTTGCGGCACGGGCGCGGCTTCACGTTGCGATTGGGCAGTGCCTTGGCTCATCTGCGATGCCGCCGCGGCCGGCGCAGCGTCGGAAGAAAGCTGTTGAGAACTCAAAATCTACATGCTCCGGCTTTCGGCACACGAAAGCCCTCGCAGATCAAGGGGTGTGCGCCCACGTTACCGCCGCCAACGCCGGAAGTCAAGCCAGGGCTCCCGGCGATAGGTCTTCGTCGCCGGGGTGGAAGCCAGAGCGGTCACACCGACTCCGGGTGCAGAATCAAACGGCCCCTGACCTAGTGGCTCTTGGGCGGCCTTTTAGCCATGCGCGCCAGCGTTGCCTGCTCGCGCAGTACCTGCTGGAGGGGCCGCGCCGGCGTGCCCCAATGCACGGTGCCCGGCTTCAGGCCTTCATTCGTGATCGTCTTGCCGCTGAAGACGCCAGCCTGCCCGCCCAGGATCACGCCGGGGCCCACGTGTACGTGATCGCCAATGCCCACTTGGCCCGCAAGCACCGCGCCCTTGCCAATCGTGCTCGATCCTGAGATTCCCGTCAGAGCGACCAGAATCGCGTCTTCGCCGATCTCGCAGTTGTGGCCCACGTGAACGAGATTGTCGAACTTGGCCCCGCGCCGCACGCGCGTCTCGGCCAGCGCCCCGCGGTCGATCGTCGAGTTCGCGCCGATCTCCACGTCGTCTTCAATCACCAGCGTGCCCTGCTGCGGAAACTGCGTATACGCGCCCGTGGCAGGATCGCGCACATAGCCGAAGCCGTCCGCGCCGAGCACCACGCCGGCGTGGACCATCACGCGATTGCCGATGGTCGTGCCCGGATAAACCACCCCGCGCGGATAGATGCGGCAGTGCTCACCGATGCGCACGCCTTCGCCAATCACTGCACCAGCTTCGATGCGCGTTCCCGCGCCAATCTCCGCGCCATCGCCGATCACCGCGCAGGCCGCCACGGTGACCTCCGCGCCCAGCTTGACGCGCGCCCCGACGACCGCCGAAGCATGAACGCCTGCGACCGGAAGCGGCGCGGCGAGCAGTTTTGCCGCACGCGCGAACCAAAGCCGCGGCTGCTCATCTTCAACGATTGCGATTGCCTGCGCGCGCCCGGGATCGGGCGCAAACAGGCCGGCCTTCAGCACCAGGGCGCTCGCCGCGCTCCCGAGCGCTTCGGTCGCCGACGCCGCATCTTCGGCAAAGACGAGATCTCCCGCAGCGGCCTGGGCAGTCGCGTTGACGGCGCGAATCTCCGTCTCTGCGTCACCATGCACCAGCTTCCCGCCGAGCGTTTGGATAAGTTCGCCAATCTTCATTGCCATTCGCTCACCTGTTGATCACTGTTCACTGCCCACTAATCACTTCTCACTTCCCGTACAAACCCGGCTCGCCCGGCGGCCGCGTCTTCCATCTGCGGTGAATCCATAGCCACTGGTCAGGATAGCGCCGAATCCACGACTCAATCACCGCGGTACATCGCCGCGTGCCTTCCAGAATATCCGCGGCGCGGTCGGCCGTGCGCGGCATCTCGACCTCCGGCCCAAAGCGCAGCACGTAACGCCGCTCGCCCGGCTCCCAGAACATGAATCCCGGCAGCACTGCCGCGCCGGTTTGCCGCGCGATATGCGCCAGACCCGTTCCCGTGCAGGCGTCGATGCCGAAGAATTTCACGAATTCGCCCTGCGGCGGCGTCATATTCGTGTCCATCAGGATGGCCACTGTGCGGCCGGCGCGGATGGCCTTCAAAAGCCCGCGGCCGAAGTCGTCCTTCGAGATCGTAAAGTTGCCGTGCAGGCAGCGGATGCCGTTCACATACGCATCGAGCCGGCGGTTGTCGAGGTTGCGCACGATCACGCCCATGGTATGGCCCATCAGCGAGTGGTGAACGCCAGAAAGCTCCCATGCTCCCAAGTGTCCGGTGACGATGAGCACGCCTTTACCGCGAGCCTGCGCCGCCAAGTAATGCCCCAGGCCTTCGGTGCGCATCCAGTCGCGCGTGTTCTCTGCCGTATAGCGCGTCATGCGGCAGAACTCGACGAGTTGCCAGCCCAAATGAATGTAGACTCGCCGCAGAATTCTTTTTCTGGTTTTGGACGAGAGCTCTGGAAGGGCAAGTTCGAGATTGCGCGCGCCCACACGCCTCAACCTGCCGAAACACCAGTAGACGGCAAAGGCGAGACCGGTGGCCGCGAGACGCGCCACGCGCCGCGGCATGCGGCCCAGGCCGCCGGCTACGGCTCGGACCAGCCCGTACTCCACATATTCCTGCATCGCTGAACGCAAGAAACAGTGTAGACGTTCAGCGTCGCTTGCACATGCGGCGCGACACGGCGTAATCGCTGGATCCAGAACATGAAGGAGACTACACAGTTCCACAGTTTCTGTGCCGCTGCGCGGTTGTGGCTGTAGGTTGATGATTCCGGATGGTTTCCAAGCCACACAGTTTCACAGTTCGCTTTTCGCGCTTTTTTATGGGGTGGGGCGGCGGAGCCGCCAGGGAACAGGGATCAGGGAACAGGAAAGCTCGGGACCGAGAAGGCAGGGGGAGGGGGGGAGGGGCATAAGCGTTAAAATAAGAAAACCGGTTCAACTCCATTGGAAAGCGATGGCTGGTTTTCGGCGGCGTGGGGAGTTTTCAAGCCGTTCGAGGTTCTTGTCGCTGGCCGCTACGAGCCATGCGCCATTGCCCAAAACCGCCGCCCGAAGCGCCCATAAACTCATG
>Ga0182013_10000959_pt1 | contig 39945 bp, 40 predicted proteins | sample 612S2MmetaG_FD_120487 | JGI IMG/M metagenome (GOLD analysis project Ga0182013, IMG submission 120487) | Permafrost microbial communities from Stordalen Mire, Sweden - 612S2M metaG | ecosystem: Environmental > Terrestrial > Soil > Wetlands > Permafrost | place: Sweden: Stordalen | collected... | reverse complement strand
GATTTCCGGCGACAACAGTCCGAGCCGGTGATAATGAAACAGCGTCTCCGGTTCAAATGGAGAATCATGCCCGACGGCGACGGCCCGATCGGCCTCGCCCGCACGGACTGCTGCTGCTGCTTCGGCGACCGCCATCGCGCCGCCTGCGCAATGGTTTGTGATGCAGGCATTGGTGCCTTTGAAATTGTGCCGGATGCCAACGTGGCACAGCACGTTGTTCGGCAGATTTTTCAACAACCACATCGGGTTGACCGATTCGGTGAATTCCGCGCCAAATTTTTTCAGGTCGCCGCCAGCCGCCGCCATTGCCGGAAAGAAATCGTAATTGCACCCGTAATTTCCGCCTCCGGAGCCGGCAAAAATGCCGCTGCGGTCGTTAAAATGAATTGTAGCGTCCTGGTCGAGCGTTTCGCGATGGGCCGGCAGGCCGGATTGACGGATCGCCGTGTCCGCCGCGTAGAGGCCGAACAAATCGGTCTTGGAAATCATTTTGTGCAGCTTGCGGTCCTCGACAAGCGTGCGGTTGTCCACGCCCGTGACCTCCGCCGCCACGCGCACCGGCCAGCGACCCGCGTCCCAAGCGCTGATTTCCTTGATGGAGGATTTGCCATTTACGATGGCGTCCCAGATGGCGTCAATCTTCAAACCGGCGCCGCAAACAGCGCCGAGGCCCGTGATTAAAATTTTTCGCGGAGAGTTCATGCGTCCGGAACCTCGTCGGGATGGCGGAAGGCGAGCGAACTGTTCGAGCCGCCGAAGCCGAGCGAATTTGAGAGCGCGGCGCGGATTTTCATTGGCTGCGATTTTTCGCGCACGATGTTCACGTTGCAGTCAGGGTCAGGTAGTAAATAATTTGCATTAACCGGAGCGATTCCATCGCGGATGGCCAGCGCGCACACGGCGGCCTCGACCGCGCCCGCGGCCGCTATCAAATGTCCCATGCAGCTCTTGGTCGAACTTACCGCGACGCGGTCGATGTGATTTCCCATGACGACGCGCAACGCGGCGCATTCGCTTTTGTCGTTCATCAAAGTCGAAGTTCCATGGGCGTTCACATAATCCACGGATTCTGGTGAAATCCCCGCGTCGGCCAGCGCCTGTCTTATAGCCTGAATCGGGCCGTCGCCGTCCGGCGGCGAATCGGTGATGCGATAGCAGCTCAATGAATTTCCGTCGCCGGCCAGTTCGGCGTAAATGTTGGCGCCGCGTTTGCGGGCGGAATCCCAATTTTCCAAGACCAAAAATCCCGCGCCCTCGCCCATGACAAAGCCATTGCGCGTGGCGTCGAACGGGCGGCTCGCGCGTTCGGGAGCGTCGTTGTCGGTGGACAACGCACCCAACAGGCAAAAAGCGGCGATGCCAATTGGGTTGAGCATGGAATCAAAACCGCCGGCCAGCATGAAATCAGCATGGCCGCGCCGCATCACTTTAAGGGCGGTGCCGAGAGCTTGTCCCCCGGAAGCGCAGGCGGTGTGAACAGCCGTGGCGTACCCGCGAATCCCGAAGTGGCGCGTGAGCAGCGCGAGGCCGGAATTGGTCTGGCTGCGGCAAAATGCAACGGGGTCGGCGGGAAAATTGTCCGCAAGAAATCCATCCGGTTGAAACTCACCGTCCGGCGCGCAGAATTTTTGGACAACTTCCAGTTCTCGAAAATCCTGCCCCATCATTCCCGCGCCGACGCAAAACCCCCAGCGGTGAGCATCGGATAATGTCGGACGGATTCCTGCATCTGCAAGTGCTTCTTCCGCCGCAGCGAGCGCAAACCGGTTCGCGCGCGTGGCAAGCTTGAGAAGTTTTGGGTTGCCGATGACGGCAGCCGCGTCAAAGTTTTTCACCGCCGCACCGATGCGGACGGGAAAACCGCTTGCATCAAAATGACGGATCGTGTCGAGGCCGCTGCGCCCGGCTTGCAAATTCGCCCAGGACGTGCGCGCATCGTTCCCGACCGGCGTCACCATGCCGATGCCTGTAATGGCGATTCTCCGGCGCGGCGTCATGGGCTTCCTTCCGTCTTGAGCGTTACACGCGCGCTGCCGGCAAGTTTTTTCCCCTTGCGCGTTTCCACGACAATCGTTGCGGAATTTTCCAGGCGGCTGGCGAGCTTTGCTTCAAGGTCCAATTTTTCGCCGGGTGGAATGAATGCGCGCAGTTTCAAATCAGAAATCGTCCGCAAATCCCAACGACCTCCACCAGGCGCGGGAATTTCAGCGGCGAACACGGCGGCAAGCTGGATGTTCAGATTCATCAGCAGCGCTCCTGGAAAAACCGGGCGGCGCGGAAAATGATCGGCGAAAAAAGGGGCGGACATGGGGATTTCCAGCGTGGCGCGAACAGACTGTCCCGGTTCGCCGCCGGTGCGCGCAAACTCGAGCGGAGGAATTCCGCCAAAACCGCCGGGTGTCGATCCGCCGTTTCGCAGCACGGCGAAATGCTGTCGCAACGTCTGCGGCTCGTCGAATTCCTCAACGGGCAACATGGGGCCGACACAATTTTGCAGGCGAATCACAGGAATTCCGTCTGCGCTCGCGATGCCGCGATAGGCAGTCGCTTCGTTGTCCACGCTTTCGAGTTCGACAGACAGGTTCAGCATTTGTCCCGGCCGGACAGGCGAGAGAAGTTCCACCAGCCCGGCAATCCCGGCGAGCGGCCTGAATTTGAAATCAACGATTGACATTGCCGCCCACGCGGCAAGTTGCCCGAGCGCTTCCGCCGCCAGCGATTGGGGAAAAGCGTCGATGTGAGGCGGGATTAGATAGCTTCCGAGAACCGAGCCGCCCGGCTGGAGCTCGGTGATGCGATTCACAAAAGTGAATGCGTTAAAATGTCCGTCCATGCCGGTCAGTCCGCTCAAGCCGGCTTTGCGCCGCCGTCCGCCGCCGTTGCGCGCTGTTGACGGATCACCATTTTGCAAAATGTCTCGGTGGTGAACAGCTTGGGAATCTCAGCCGACTTCAACGGGGTTTTGAAACGTTCCGGCGGAACTTCGCTCAAAAAGGATTTCAGCCGCGCCACGCCCGCGTCGGTCACCACCCCGCCCTTCTCGAATTCGGATTCAGAAAGCTGGCCGCGCGCTTCCTCCACGATTTTGCCGCGCGGGATTTTCACTTTGAAAGCTCGTTCGAGGCGGAAGATGATGTCGAGGAAGTCAATGGATTCCGCGCCGAGGTCGCCGATCAGCGACGCGTCGAGCTTCACCTTTTCTTTGTCGCAGCCGAGCGCGTCAGCCATCGTCTCCGCCACTTTTGGAAAAATGGTTGCGATCTCTTCTTTTGTGATGTTTTCGTTGCTCATAATTTCACTCCATCTTGAATCCGCCATCCACATGCAATATTTCGCCCGTTATGTAATCGGCGAATTTCGAACTTAAAAACCAGACTGCATTTGCGATGTCTTCCGGTTTGCCGATTCGCTTCAACAAAATCCGCGACTGAATCTGGTCACCCGCCAGCTCGCGTACGGTGCGCGACATTTCGGTCTCGATGACGCCCGGCGCTACGGCATTGACCGTGATGCCGCGCGGCGCTAGTTCGACGGCGAGCGCCTTCGTTAAGGCGTTGATCGCGCCTTTGCTCGCCGCATAATTCGTCTGGCCCCGTCCGCCCTTCTCGCCGGAGACGGAACTGATGTTCACGATTTTGCCGCGACGTTTGGAAATCATATACGGCGCGACGGCGCGCGTCATGTTGAAAGTGCCGGTCACGTTGGTGTCCAGGACGGCCTTGATGTCGTCGTCGTCGAGCATCGCCAGCAAATTATCACGGATGACGCCTGCGTTGTTGACGAGAAGGTCGATTTTCTCCGTACGATCGATGATTTTTTCCGCGAAAGCGGCACATGCGGCGGAATCGCGGGCGTCCACCTGCTCCGCGGAAATTTTTTTGCCTGGATTTGCGGCGATGACTTCATTTGCCGCCGCCGAGTTGTCTCGAAAAGTAAAAATGACTTCCATTCCCGACGCGGCAAGGATTTCGACGATGGCGCGGCCGATGCCACGGCTGCCGCCGGTGACGATGGCAATTCCGCCGGACAAACCGGAGTCAATAATTTTGGGTTCGTTCATCCTGAAATGCAGTAGCCACCGTCCACAACGAGCGTATGGCCGGTAATCATCGCTGCTTCCGGCAGGCAAAGCAAATAGACCGCGTCAGCGACCTGTTCTGTCGTAAGCGTCGGGCCGATTGGCGTGCGGCGTGCGTATTCGGCGAGCAATTGTTCCCGGTTCGGGAAAAATTTCAGCGCGTCGGTGTCAACGATTCCGGCGCTGACGATGTTGACACGTATTCTTTTTGCGTGGCCGAGCTCTTGTGCAAGCCCGCGGGCGAGCGATTCCAGCGCGGCCTTCGATGCGCCGATGAATGCGTAGTGTGGAATGGCGCGCACCGAGCCCAGGCTCGAAAGCCCAATGAGGCAGCCGCCTTCCGGCATCATCGGCACGGCGTTTTGAGCGAGCGAATTCAGCGCAAGCGCGTTGGTTTCCATGCAGCGTCGGAAATGTTTGAGCGAAAGCTCCATCGCCGGTTTGAGCACGCCGATGGCGGCGTTGCTGATGACGATGTCAACGCGATCAAATTCTTTGCGAAATTCGGCGAACGCCTCGGCTACGCTGGCGGGATCGCTTACGTCCGCCTGCGTGGCAAGCACGCGTCGGCCCAGCGCGCGGATTGAATTGCAGACGGCCTCGGCTTCTTCATGGCTGTTGTGATAGGCGATGGCCACGTCACAGCCCGCGGTGGCGAGTTTCAACGCGACGGCGCGACCAATGCCACGCGCACCGCCCGTGACAAACGCAATTTTTCCTGAAAGTGAACCGGCCATTTTTTAATCTCCGTGGAGTTTGTGCGGTAGCGGGCAAAAAATCAATCTTTGCACGAATCAGGGTGGCTGATTTTGTGTTTCAAGCAGTAAGCTCCATTGTCCACGTATTTTTGCGCCCACCATTTCAGGCCGGCGCGCTCTTTCATGGTTAGCTTGCGAACCACTTTCGCCGGCGCGCCGAGGACTAGCGAGCCGGGCGGAATTTTCACTCCCTGCGTTACCAGCGCCTTCGCGCCGATGATGGATTGTTTGCCGATGACAGCTCCGTCCAAAATCACCGCGCCCATGCCGACAAGACATTCATCACCGATTTTGCATGCGTGGACGATCGCGCCGTGGCCAATGGTGACCCAGTTGCCAAGGAGACACGGAAAATCGTCCGCGAGGTGCAGCACGGCATTGTCCTGGATATTCGAGTGGTGGCCGACGACGATGCGGTTGATGTCGCCGCGAAGCACCGCGCCATACCACACGCTGGAATGCGCGCCGAGTGTGACATCGCCGATGACAGTGGCAGTTTTGGCGATGAAAACATTTTTACCGAGCTTCGGCGGCTGGCGGAGAAACCGATCAAGCTGCTTTGCGAGTTTGTTCACGAATGCAATTTAGCAGCGGCATAAATTGAAAGCAAATGTCGTGAGAACAGATTTAATTTTCAAATTGGTCGAACGCGCGGCGGCTGTTAAAGTCAAATCGCAGATGACGAAAGAAAAATCCAGCCGTCCCGCGCCGCGCCGGAAACTCCCGCGCTCCTTCAAGGATTTGACGCCGGCGAAGCATTTCAACCCGCGCACTTTTTTTCAGGAGCTGATCTTGAAGGGCTGGTTCACACCGCGCCACGGCCAGCCGCGCCGCCCGGTTTTCCCCAAATTGAAATACGGCGAGGTGGCCATCACATGGATCGGACACGCATCGTTTCTCATTCAGTTCACAGACCTGAACGTGCTGATCGACCCGAATTTTGCGAACTGGCTTTTCCTGTTGAAACGCCTTAAACGCGCCGGCCTGAAAATAAATGATTTACCGCCGATTGACCTCGTTCTGCTGACCCACGCTCATTTCGATCATTTTCACAAACCGACTTTGAGAAAACTGCCGAATCCGAAAATCGGCGTGATGCCGCGCGGGGTCGGCGACCTGGCGCGCAACCTTGGCTTTTCCCGCATCATTGAGCTCGAATGGTGGGAAAGCTTTTCGCAGGGCGACTGGAAGGTGACGTTCACACCAAGCAAACACTGGGGCGCACGGACATTGCGCGACAGTCATCGGGGCTATGGCGGATTCATGCTGGAACATCAGGGCCGGAAAATTTATCACGCCGGCGACAGCGCATATTTCCACGGCTTCAAGGAAATCGGCAGGAAGCTGGCACCGGAGATCGCGCTGCTGCCCATCGGCGCATACCATCCGGCGACCTTTCGCAAAGTTCACATGGGCCCGGACCAGGCGGTGCAGGCGTTCAAGGATTTGCGCGCGAAATTTTTTGTTCCAATGCACTACGGAACCTTCAAATTGTCGTTCGAGGAAATGGACGAGCCGCCGCGCTGGCTTTCTGAAATCGCGACGAGGGAAAACCTTACGGAGCAAATAAAAATCCTCGACGAGGGCGTCCCGAAGGTGTTTTGATTCCGCGCAGCATGGCCGACGACAATGACAAATCCGATTCATCAGGTCTGGAGTCGCTTCGTCGTTATGTGCCGCTCTCCATCTGGGCGGTTGTCATTCTTGTCGCCCTGGCGATTCCTTTTAAAATCATCGGCTATGGTTATCTGCCGGTTGACGATGCATTGCGCCATGCCGCGAAGGCGGTGAGCGGAAAGTCCTGGTCGCAAATTCTCGTGCTCAATGATGTCTACAAAATTGATCACGAGTTCGGCTGGAATCTGTTATTGGAGAAAATACATCTATGGACAAACTGTGACGCCGAGAAACTGGTTCTGTTTTCTGTTGTGGGACTGTTCCTTCTCATCAGCTGGTCGGCAATGGCTTGCCTGAAACGACCGGAAGCGTGGCTGGCAATGCTGGCTTTGGTTTCAATGGCGTCGGGTCTCTTGTCGCGGCTGTGTCTGGGTCGCCCGTTTTTATTGAGCATGGCGGTGCTCATGGTCATTCTTTTGATGTGGCAACGCCACGGCCAGTCGCCGCCGAAATGGCGGGCGGTTTTGTGGATGACATCGTTGATCACCCTGGCGGTATTTTTTCACGGGGTCTGGTATCTTTGGGCGCTGCCGGTCGCGGCGTTTTTCATCGCGCAACAATTCCGCTGGTGCTTCATGCTTGCGTTGAGCTGGATGCTGGCGACGGTTTTGGGTGCGGCGCTTACCGGCCATCCGGTGGAATATATTTGTGAGGCATTGCAGGTGGCGTTGCGCGCCATGGGAATGCATGAGACGCAATCTACGCTGGTCACGGAATTGCGACCTTCCGGCGGTGACGTTTTCATGGTCCTTCTGCTCGGCGGAATGATTGTCTTGCGGCAGTTGGCAAAGTTTGAAGCAACGCCGTTGCACCGCAATCCCGCGTTGTGGCTCGCCGTTTTGGGCTGGGTGATGGGCTGCGAGACGGATCGTTTTTGGGATGATTGGGGCGCGCCGGCGCTGATGGTTTTGTTGGCGTGCGACTTGCAGTCGTTTTTTGAAATGCGTTTCGCTCCCGATTCCCTCAAACGCTTCGGTCTGGTTTGCGGCCTGGCGTTGACGGCGTATGTTGTCACCACCAATGACGTGAACAGCCGCTGGTCTTCGACGTTGAAGACACAATATCTTTCGGTGGCGGAGCATCCCGAACTTGAAGGCTGGATGCCGGACAAGGGTGGAATTTTTTATTCGGCGGACATGACTCTTTTCTACCAGACCTTTTACAAGAATCCAGACGGTGACTGGCGTTATATTCTCGGTTTTGAATCCACTTTCATGCCCATGGAAGATTTCAATGTCTATCACAGCGTGATGTGGAATAACGGAGACGGGAAAGCTTACGCGCCATGGGTTAGAAAAATGCGTCCGCAAGACCGTCTTGTCGTCCGCGGTGTTGGAACCGGGCAGCCCGACATTCCGGGCCTTGACTGGTATTACGGCGTCAGCGGCGTCTGGCTCGGACGCGTGCCGCAAACGAACTCGTCGCTTGCGCTGAAAATTCCCGCGGCATCAGCGGTGACAAATTCTCCGGCTTCAACGAAATGACATCTCGTCAAATTTTTTGGCGAGTGCGAAATCTTTGTCCGTCAGTCCGTCCGCGTCGTGCGTCGTAAGCGCGAGCGTCACCTTGTTCCAGCGGATGTCTATGTCGGGATGATGCCATTCCTCTTCGGCCAGCTGGGCGGCGGCATCCACGAATTTCATCGCAGCGGGAAAATCCTTGAATTGAAACGTGCGGGAAATCACGTCGGCCTTTCTCTGCCAGTTCGGAACGGATCTGAGTGCCAGGAAAATTTTTGTCTCGTCCATTTTCAACTGTGGTGGCGTGGCGGAATTTTCCAGCGAACGCAACCGGCCCGACGAGGATTCTCGCAACAAGCTGAAACTCGTCACCGCCGACCAGAGCCACGAGACGGCAAACAAGTTTCCGCCCGCCGCAAGCATTTTCATGCCGGGCAAATGCGGCGTATCTTCATCGAACATCATGCCGTAATACGGAATCATTTCCTTGAAAAACCACACTATGACGAACGTGAAACCTGCGACAGAAAAGAGAAGTTGTCCGGTTCCAGCAACCCAACGACCGCACAAAAGCGAGCCGAGACCTGGCGTGGCCAGCAGGTTGAGCATCGCGGCATTTTTGGCCTTCGAGCGGCTAACGGGTTTGCGATTCACCGAAAATTGTTTCATACGCAAACATCAGCGCAGCGGTGCCGATGGGAATCGTGAACAGCAGACCGATGCAACACGCGCAAAATCCCGCCAGGTTCAATAACCCGACGACGACGACAAAGCCAAGCAGAAGCCACCAGTGCTGGTGTGCTTTTTTCCAACTCGCTTTCATTGCCGGCCAGAATTTCAACTGCTTGTCAATAATGAGCGGCAGGGTGAACATCCAGTTCACTCCAAGATAAGTCACCGGAATCATGCAAACCAGCAGAACGGGCAACGTGCTGAAAATTGCGGCCCACAGTTCCGGGAGGACACCTTGCATTTCTGCGGGCGTGGACGCGTGACGCATTTGGTCCAGCAGCGGCTCAATTTTTGCGGCTTGGGTCATATTGTAAGGAATCATGCAAAGCCCGGCAAAAAAGCCAACAGCGAAATTGCCAAGGAAAAGCTGTGAAAACATTTTTTTGAAACCGATGAAGATGTCCCCCACATCCGCCGGAAGCCCGCGCATCTTTTGAATGAAAATGTAATAAAGGCCACCGAACAAAGGCCCCATAACGACGGCAACCCCGGCTTGAAGGGCGATATTGAAGAATTGCCGCAATATTGGCGAGGTGAGAGCTATCTTCGGAGCCAACAACATTAAAACTGCATTGATTATCGAAATGCCAACCGCTGCAAGCAGCATTGCAACAATAAACGCGCCAAACAATGTTCCCATGTTTTCCTTGAACAATTTCCAGCCACGGCTGAAGCAGTCGCCAATGTCCAGTTCGTAATCGCGTTCCAGCCAGTCGGCGGAAATGGCAAGAGACGGTGGCGAGTCCGGCGCGGCGGCTTGTGGCGCAAACGCGTCTGACAATTCAGGAAAAGTTGCGAGCGGTCGAAACTCCGCGTCGCTGTCCGCTTTTGCGAGCGATTGAGCGTTAAGTCGTCCCTCGGAAACCCATTTGCGCAAATCGTCTCCCGTGATCGGGCCGTATTGCTTGCCGTCGCCGCCGATGATGGTGTAGTTGGCCATAATTTTCCCCCGCGTTTGATGACTTTTAGTTTATTAAACACGAACCCGCAAGTTTCGTTTCACTAATTATTCCGCACGAATAATTTCCCCGGCAATTGTTTCACGGCGTGTTTCATTTCAAGGCTCAAAAGCGATACGGACACCGACGAACTCGGCAGTCCGCTTTTGCGGATGACTTCGTCAATTCCCAGCTCATCGTCGGTTTTCAACACATCGAAAACTTTTTGTTCGTTCTCGGACAATTCCAGCGCAGGCAAAACCCCCGATTCCCCCGGCGACGGCGGACGGTTGCTGGTTGGGAATAAATACTCAAACTCGCTCAAAATGTCTTCGGCGCCTTCACACAGTTTCGCGCCCTTTTTAATCAAATCGTGGCAGCCCTTGCTGCGCGGCGAATCAATCCGCCCCGGCACGGCAAAGATCTGCCGGCCTGCTTCAACCGCCATGTTCGCCGTGATGAGCGCGCCGCTTGTCGCATTCGCCTCCACAACGACTGTGCCAAGTGTCATGCCTGCGACGATGCGATTGCGAATCGGGAAAGTCTGCTTGTCCGCCGGCCGGTTGAACGGAAACTGCGTGATGACCGCGCCATTCGTCGAAATGCGTTCAAACAATTCTGCATTCTCCGGCGGGAAGACTAAATTTATTCCAGTTCCCAGGACGCATATCGTCCGTCCTTTTGCGCTCAACGCGCCCTGATGCGCCGCCGTGTCAATGCCGCGCGCGCCGCCGCTTACCACCGTCACGCCGACGTAGGCGAGCTGATACGCCAGCTTGCGCGCGGTCTCAATGCCGTAATGCGTGGTCTGACGCGAGCCGACCATCGCCACGGCGTTCTTGTCCTTCGCGGTCAATTCGCCTTTGACGTAAAGCACGAGCGGCGGGTCGTAAATCTCGCGGAGCAGCGCGGGATAATTTTCATCCGCAGAAATCAAAACATGACAACCGAATTCTGAGATGCGTTTCAATTCGCCTGCGAGATCGATCGATTTTTTCCAAATGGAAATCGCCTCGGCGGTTTCGTCACCGATGTTACGGACGCGGAGCAGTTCGGATTTGGAGGCGGCGAGGATTTTTGGCGCGTCGCCGAAATGTTCGAGCAGGAGCCGCGCGCGCACCGGCCCGACGTGATCGATCATGTTCAACGCGATGAATGCTTCGCGGGAATCCATAAGGTTTGACAACGTGATAACGATTGGCAGACGCGGCGGCAAGAATTGTTTCGCAAAAAGCATCCGCGGATTGCCTGCGCGAACGTTTTCTGTTACTGAATTCGCGTGCCCGACCCAAGCCTGCTCATCCTGATTCCGGCTTACAACGAAGAAGCGCGCATCGAACCGGTGCTGCGTGAATACGCGCAATTTTTCGGGACACACTATTCCGGCAAGTTCCAGATCATCGTCGTCCTCAACGGCTGCACGGATAACACGCTCGGCGTCGTCCAACGCGTCGCGGTGGAATATCCTGTGGTCCGCTCCCTGGAATTCAAGGATCCTATCGGCAAAGGCGGCGCGCTGATAGAAGGACTCAAGCTAGCCGCGCTCGGTGATTACATCGGCTACGCGGACGCGGACGGCGCGACCTCGCCGGCGGCATTTCTGGAATTGACGAAGCACATCGGCGAGGCGGATTGCGTGGTCGGCTCGCGATGGTTGCCGGAATCGGTCATGCACCAGGAACAGCCGACGTTGCGGCGCGTGGCGAGCCGGACGTTTCACCTGATTGTGCAAGTGCTTTTCTGGATGCAAATCAAGGATACGCAATGCCCGTGCAAATTGATGCGCCGCGACGCCGTGGAAAAAATCCACTCGACGCTGTGCATTGCAGACCTTGCGTTTGACGTGAATTTGCTGGTCTCGCTCAAACGCGCGGGATTTCGCGTGCTCGAAGTGCCGATTGAATGGACGGACAAGGTTGGTTCCAAGGTGACGACTTCGTTGTTCCGTCAATCGACAGCGATGTTTTTGTCTGTGGTGCGCGTGAGGCTGATTTATTCGCCGTTGTACAAATTATTGCGCCCGATGCGTCCGCTTGAGGCGTGGATTTACAAAAAATTACGCGCTCCAAAGCCATTGTCCGCGCCGCAAGTCCAAAGTCCAAAGCCGGGGAAATCAGCGGCTTCGGGAAATTAGGCCTTGAGCTTCGGACTTCCAAAACTGAACCACGCGCAAATCGCGAGCAGCAGCAGGTTGAACGCACCGAGCGTTTGCAGCGCCACTTCCATATGGTGAAACCGGTTCAGCATGAACGGCAGCGTGAATCCATAAGCCAGTGCCAGCAGCACCATCAACGGCACGACTTTGAAGCGCGCCCGGGCCATCAGATCGTTCACCAGCACATTCGCCAGCGCGAGCGGCACCATCGAGAAGGCATACCATGGCAGAAGTTTTGTGGTCGTCGCGACGTAGGCAGGTGTGTAGACGAGCTTCACCACGATTGGCCCGACGATGCACAAGCCTGCCGCGCCACAAATCGTGAGGACCGCCGTTCCGAGCAAAACAATTCCGAGCAGGTTGCTTTTTTCCGACTTCGCGCTCGCATGGACAATTTTCGGAAACATCACCGCCGCCAGCGGCAGCACCAGCCACAGCAATCCGCGCGACAAAGTGCCGGCCGCGCCGTAGGCCGCCATTTCATCGCCGGAAAAATACGCCTTCGCAAACATCGTGTCCGTTGTGAACAAAAACTGGCACGCAGCGAAACCCACCATCAACGGCGCAACTTGTTTGAACAGGCTGCGTCCGTCAAAAAGCTCAGGCTTCACCCGCCACAAATCCCGCGAACGCCAGATGGCGATGCCCGCCCACGCGCCGATTCCGGCAAAAGCGCCCGCAATCATCCCAGTCGCGCCGCCGTGAAACGCCAGCACTATCAACGCCGCCACAGCGAGACGTCCGAAGCCGCTGACGATGGCCGCCCAACCCAGCCAGAAAAAATCCTGCCGCCCTTGCAGCACACCGGAGAACATCGGCATCCACAGATTCATCAGTACCACCGCCAGCGTCACCCACAAAACCTCGAGGCCGTTGAGATGCCATCGTTCAGCGATTTGATTTTGGAAACACAAAACGATCAGCGACGCCACCGCCCACAAAATCAGCGTCCACAGCCAGCCCAGCCGGATCATGCCGGCAAGTTGCCGCAAGCGGTTTGTCGCCAGCCCGTCCGCCGTCAGCTTTGCAAACACCATTTGCAGCGGCATGACCGGGATGCAAGCCGTCACCATCAGCATCGTCACGAAAATGCTGTATTCGGATTCGGATATGTCCTTTGCCAGAAAATGGACGGCATACGACATGATTCCCGCGATGATAGTCGCAATCATCAGCCAGCCGCTCTGGCGGAAAAACGCCGCGTGCGGCTTGTGGTCAATCGTCGGGATTGCTTTTGGATTTTCTGATGCCATGAGTGTCGGAAAATACGAAACTGAAATCGTTCAGGGAAGCGAATTCAAAAACTGCAAAAGCAGGTTTTTACCACGTTCCAATTCCGTCAAGGAAATCCATTCATCCTCAGTGTGCGCCTGCGCGATGTCGCCCGGCCCGAAAACGACGCTCGGAATGCCCCCAGCCGATAAAATGGCGGCGTCGCAAAAGTAATGAACGCCCAGTGGCTTTGTCTGGCCTACGCATTTCAAGTACTGCTGGACGAGCGGCAATTTGTAATTTGTTTCCAGCGGCAATGCCGGCGCGAGCTTTGTGCTGGAAATGTTGGCGGACAATTTCATGAAGCGAAGAAATGCGGCGATTTCACGTTTCACTTTCGCATCCGTTTCGCCCGGCAATGTGCGGCGGTCAACCGAAATTTTGCAAAAATCGGGAACGATGTTCGGCTGCGTGCCGCCGGAAATTTTCCCCACGTTCACCGTCGCCGCGCCGAGCAGCGGATGTTTTCGCTTCCGCAATTGCGCCGCGTAATCTGTTTCGAGCAGATCCACAATTCGGGCCATTTCGTGGATGGCATTTTTGCCAAGCTGCGGCGTCGCACCATGCGCGGCCTTGCCGCGCGTTTCCAGATCCAGCCACAGGCTTCCTTTGTGAGCGGTGACAACCTGCAACCGCGTCGGCTCACCGACGATGGCCATATCCGCTTTGAATCCGCTTGCGGCCAGTGCGCGCGAGCCGGCTTGTGCGTGCTCCTCGTCAATCAATCCGGCGAAAACAATTTCTGTTTCGAGTGGTCGAGACTTTGAATCCGCCAGTTCGCAAAGCGCGGTGAGCATGGCAGCGATGGAACCTTTCGTGTCGCAAGCGCCGCGTCCGTAAAGCCGTCCATTCTTGCGCTGAGGTATGAATTTCGTCGCGTTGGCTCCGACAGTGTCGAGATGCGGCGCAAGCAAAATGGTCCGGCGCACTTTGTTTCGCGGCCTCAGGCGAGCAAGGAGATTGAAGCGTCCCGGCATTACTTTTTGGAGTTCGATTTCAAGTCCGGCGCGGGCGGCGACTGAAGCGAGAAAATCCGCGACGTTCTTTTCGCCGGCATGCGGGTGGCGCGGCGGCATAAAGGCGGGATTCACGCTGGGCAGCGCGATGAGTTCGGCCAGTAGCTTTTCCGTGCGCGTCATGCGCCGACAGCCTAATCGCCGCGACTGCGATTGTCGAGAATTCAAAGGCTGTCGGCGGCAACCTTGCATCCAACAAAATGAATGCGCCTGCAGGCAGCGCATGATAAATTTTCCGCGCTACTATGAACGTCTCAACAATATCCGGTCTCCTGCGGAAACTTGAAATCCCCGGCCGCGTCGCCATTTCAACCGGTTACGGCGGACTGCCGAAAATCAACGTCAAAACAGATTTCAGCACGGCCGAAATTTATATGCACGGCGCGCACGCTACGGGCTTCCAGAAAAAAGGCGAACCATCGCTGCTGTTCATGAGTTCTAAAAGCTGGTTTGATCCGGTCAAGCCGATTCGCGGCGGCGTGCCGGTCATTGTTCCGTGGTTTGGCAATCGTCAAGGCGAACCCTCGCACGGTTTCGCGCGCATAACGGAATGGGAGCTGGTGAAAACTTCTTCCACCGCAGAAGGCGCCGTGACTCTGCGCTTTGCGCTGCCGGAAATGCCCGGGCGCGCGGCGTGGAAAAATCTGCGCAACGAATTCATCGTCACCGTCGCCGACACGCTCACGATGGAACTGGTCGCCGCCAACGACGGCTGTGATGAGACGCTGGAAATCGAAAACTGCCTGCACACTTATTTTCAAGTCGGCGACATTGGCGCTGTTTATTTGACCGGTTTGCGGGATGCGCCCTTCAATGATTTCGCAGCCGGTAACACCGGCACGCGCAAAGTGGAACATAATCCGGTTTTGCGCATCGCGAAGGAAACCAACCGCGTTTATCCTGATAACACCGCGACCGTTGAAATCCACGATGAAAGCCTAAAGCGGATAATCCGCGTGGAGAAATTTAATTCCCAGTCCACCGTGGTTTGGAATCCGTGGACGACGCAAAAATTGCCGGACGATTTCGATCCGGCCGAACACAAGCACATGGTCTGCGTGGAATCCGGCAACGTGAAGCAGAACAAGATTTCACTCGCGCCGGGAAAAACTTCGGCATTGAAGGTTGTTTTGAGCAGTGTTCCGCAGAAATGATTTCCCTTTCCGAAATCCAGTCCAGCGGCGTTGATTTGGTCGCACAAGTGGAACAGATTTTTTCGCCGAGCGGAATTCTTTCCAAGGCGAGCAATTTTGAATTCCGACCGCAGCAGCAGGAAATGGCCGTGGCCGTGGCGCGGGCTTTGCAGAACCGCGAACATCTCGCGGTCGAGGCCGGAACCGGCGTCGGCAAGTCGCTGGCGTATCTCGTTCCGGCGATTCTTTTTGCCGTAGCGCAGAAAAAGAAGGCAATCGTCTCGACGCACACGATCAATTTGCAGGAGCAGCTCACCGAAAAGGATTTGCCGATGCTCACAGGCGTTCTGGCCGCGTTGCCGGAGCCGGTGAAATTCAATTTCACGATGCTCAAAGGCCGCGCGAATTATCTCTGCACGCGCCGGTTGCAAAAGGCGATGCAGCAGAGCGGCAACCTGTTCACGTCGTCCGAGGCGGAGGAATTGCAGCGTATCTACGAATGGTCGAAGGAAACGAAGGACGGCAGCCTGTCGGATTTTTCCATCGAGCCGGACGCAAAAGTTTGGGCGCAGGTCTGTTCCGAGCGCGGACTGTGTTCGCCAAAAACGTGCGGTTACCAGTCCGATTTTAGCAAGGACCACGACATCTGTTTTTTTCAGCGGGCGCGGAACAGGATTCTTTCATCCGATGTTCTGGTTTTGAACCACACGCTTTTTTTTACGTTGCTCGGCGGTGTGGACGAGGAAATGGAGGGCGGAATCCTTTTCAAAAACGACTTCGTGATTTTCGACGAGGCGCACACGATGGAAAGCGTCGCCTCCCGGCACATCGGCCTGAGCGTATCGAGCGGGCAGGTGCGTTACGCGCTGAACCGGCTGTGGAATCCGCGCACTGAAAAGGGACTGCTCGCAACCTTGCGAAAAGGAAATGCCGTAAAGCTCGTTGCCGATATTTTGGGCGAGTCGGACAAATTTTTTGAGAATGTCGAGACGGCGTGCGAGGAAATTCAGGCGACGGCAAAACCAAAATTCGGTGGCGAAAGCGGCGGACGCAAGCGCGCGTGGACAGAATTAAGAATTCGTCGCGCGGAACTCGTAAAAGATAATGTCACATTGCCAATTCAAAGATTACGAGAAGCGGTGAGCGAGTTGGTGAAGTTGAGCGATGACAAGGACATCGGCCAGGAGTTGATTGAATGCAACCGTCGGCTGGGCGAATTGAAGGTGGAGGTCGCGGAATTTTTAAGCCAGCAGGCGGACGACCACGTTTACTGGGTCGAACGCGGCGGCAAATCGCAGCGGAATCTTACCCTGAACGCCGCGCCGGTGGATGTCGCCGATTATTTGCGCCGCCGTCTTTTTGAAAGCGACACGAGCATCGTGATGACGAGCGCGACGCTCGCCACGAATACAAAATCGCAGAACGGGTTGAATTATTTCTCCCACCGCGTCGGCTGCGAATCGGCCACGCAATTGCAGGTTGGCACCCCCTTCGATTACGAACGGCAGATGAAGCTGTATGTCGCAAAAAAAATGCCGGATCCCCGGGAAGCCGGTTACGCCGACGCATTGATCCACCACGTCGAGCATTTCGTAAAGCAAACCCACGGCAAGGCGTTCGTGCTGTTCACGAGCTACAAGCTGATGCAGGAAACAGCCGAAAAAATGCAGCCGTTTTTCGACGGGCTTGGCCTGAAATTATTTGTTCAAGGCACCGGCACGCCGCGCTCCACGATGCTGGAAAAGTTCAAGGACGACGTGGACTCGGTGCTCTTCGGCACGGACAGCTTCTGGCAGGGCGTGGACGTGCCCGGCGAGGCGTTGAGCAACGTCATCATCACGCGGCTGCCGTTCGCGGTGCCGGATCATCCGCTCATCGAGGCGCGCATCGAGGCAATTGAGGCGCGCGGCGGAAATTCCTTCGGCGAATTTTCTTTGCCGGAAGCTATATTGAAATTTCGCCAGGGCGTCGGCCGCTTGATACGCACGAAGACGGACACGGGCATCGCCGTCGTTTTGGACAACCGGATTTTGACGAAGCAATATGGGCAGTCGTTTCTCGACGCGCTGCCGAAATGTCAGGTGGAGATTGTTTGAAAATCAATCGCGATAAACTTCACGCCGATGGCCGATGACGCCGACGGCAATCTGTTTCAACTTCGTGTCGGCAAAATAAAGAATCCGATAATCGCCAACACGAATGCGAAAACCGTCGCGGTTTTTCAATTTCTTGCAGCCGTGCGGAAATGGATTTTCTTCCAGCGCGAGAATGGCTTTGCTGATGCGGATTTGGATTTGTGCCGGAAGCCGTTCGAGTTCCTTGCGGGCGTCGCGCGCGATTTCGATCTGCCAGCTCACGCGCGGACGTTCAGTTCCTTCAGCGTCTGGCGAAAAGACTGGCGCGGCTGATGACGGCGGGCTTCCAACGCAAGCGTGTCGGCAAAATCTTCGGAAAGATCCTCGTCGGCGAGCATTTTTTCCAAAACGACTTCGCGCTCGCGGCGCTTCAAGCTTTTGAAGGCCGTAACAAAAACATCCGCCGTGGCTTGCGCTGCGCTCATGTAATCAATGTTGCCGATGTTTGATGAAATGACAACCGGATTTTGACAAACCAATACGGTCAGGCTTTTCTCGACGCGCTGCTAAAATGTCCGGTGGAAATTGTTTAAGCCGGGAATTGCAACCGCGAACCACGCGAAAGAAATTCCGTTCGCGTATTTCGCGTGGTTCGCGGTGAAAATTCTTTAACGCTTTTCAATTTGATTTGGCTCCGAAAGAAATAGTTGGTTTACGTTTGTCGTGCTGGCCTTTTCACGGTCGGCCATCGTTTTAACAACAAATTCATGGTAGACGATTTCGCTCCTGCGGAGCTTGGTTCGTTTTTATTCTGGATTCTACAAATATGCCGCGCCTACGGCGCTGGATTTACCCCGCAGCATCCAGCCGGAGCAGGCAATGGCCGAAATCCACGACGGGCTGGCCGGGTTGCGGCAGATATTTTTTCGGAATCGTGTAAAGCTTTCCGTAAACCTGCTCTACCAAGCCGGCGCGGCGCAACATGATCATCTGCTTGGCCGTGGCGTCGGGGCTGGTCCCGATGAGCCGCGCCAGTTCCATCGTCATGCGCGGCTCGCCCTTGGTCAATTCCTTGAGAATTATCCAGCGGCTTTCGGCGGCCAAAGCCGCCGCCAGCAGCGCGCGATTGGGCAACGGTTGAATGGAAGCGGGTATTTCGTATGGATTCATAATAAAATGCTGTTTTTATTGGCAAAATTGAGGTTCCGGAGGGCAAAATTGCCGTGCCGAACGCCTCGTTACGCTTGTAGAAATAGCATTTCGGCTGGTAGCACGCTTACCTCCTATTGTCAAAAGCCTATCTTTAATTGTCGAAAGTGTATGTCCTCTAGCACCAAGCTGCTGTCTTATAGAAAAACGATAGCATTATCGTTTAAAGCGAGGACAGAGTCGTGTCAGGTGGAATCATCCTCTTGGCGGACTAGGATGTCCTCTTATCAAGGCGATAGTTTGAGCCATTTTTCATCTTCGCCGATGGAATTGCTGGCGACGAGAAGAAGGTGGCAAAGAACTTTTGACTGCGACGTTCTGCGGCCATGACGCGTACTGAAAACTTCCGGCAGAACTTACCCGAACAAATCCATCTGCGGCGGCGTGGGAAGATTCTGCAGTTTGCTGCGCTGACGCGCTTGCGGGCGCACGTTGCCTTCCGGCGTCAGCTCGGATTCTTCCAAGTTGCCAAGAATTTGTTTGGCGCGTTCCAAAACCTCTTTCGGCACGCCCGCGAGCCGCGCGACCTGGATGCCATAGCTTTTGTCCGTGCCGCCCTCGACGATTTTACGGAGGAACACGATCTGATCATGCCATTCGCGCACGGCGACGTTGAAATTCTTGATGCGCGGCAGGCGGGCTGAAAGCTCGGTTAACTCGTGATAGTGCGTGGCGAACAGCGTTTTGGCGCCGACCTGATTGTGCAGGAATTCCACGATGCTCCATGCGAGCGAAAGTCCGTCGAACGTGCTGGTGCCGCGCCCGATTTCGTCCAGCACGATAAGGCTGCGCGGCGTGGCGTTGTTCAAAATGTTCGCCGTCTCGGTCATCTCCACCATGAACGTGGATTGCCCGCGCGACAAATCGTCGCTAGCGCCGATGCGCGTAAAAATACGGTCCACGAGGTCGATTCGCGCTTCCGCCGCCGGCACAAAACAGCCCGTGTGCGCGAGCAGCGTGAGCAGTGCGACCTGCCGGATGTAAGTGGATTTGCCCGCCATGTTCGGCCCGGTGATCAAAGCGATTTGTGGAGCGCGGCCTTCAGGCCGCTTCAACGCACTTTCGTCTGCAGATAATGAAGCGGGCTGAAGCCCGCGCTCCAAAGAAGCCAGCCCCGTGTCATTCGGCACAAAGCGTTCCTCGACCAGCTGCTGTTCCAACACCGGATGCCGGCCGTCGCGGATTTGCAAAACGCCTTCGTCGGAAATTTGCGGACGGCAATAATTATGCAGCCGTGCGATTACGGCGAACGACGCGAGCACGTCTAGTTGTGCCAGCGCGGAAGCGGTTTGCTGGATTTTTGGCAACTGGCCCAAAACTTCCTCGCGCACGCGCTGGAAAATTTCGTATTCCAGCTTCACGCTGCGCTCTTCCGCGCCGAGAATTTTTCCCTCCATCGCTTTCAGTTCCGGCGTGATGAAACGCTCGCCATTCGCGACGGTCTGTTTGCGATGATAATGCGGCGGCACCTTGTCGAGATTGGACTTGGTGACTTCGATGTAATATCCAAAAACCGAATTGAAACGGACTTTGAGCGACGAAATTCCGGTGGCGGTGATCTCATCGGCTTGCAACTTGGCGATCCAATCTTTGCCGCCGCGCTGGGCGGTGCGGAGCTCGTCGAGTGCCGCGTCGAAGCCGTCGCGGATCATGCCGCCTTCCTTGATGGGCAGCGGCGGCTCGTCCACGATGGCGCGGGAAATTAATTCGACGAGGTCGGGTGATTCGGAGATTTGCGAATTTAAGGCCGCCAGCAGGCAGGAATTCTTCGACGGCGCGTCTTTTAATTCGTTTGTAACAGCCGACGTCAGGAGGCTCTGACTTTCTTCTTTTAAATTGAGCCTCTTCACGTCGGCGGCCACGAGGTTTTGGAGAATTTGTTTCAGCGCGGGGATTTGATCAAGTGCCAAACGCAATGCGACCAAATCGCGAGCATTGCCGCTGCCGGAACTCAAACGGCCGAGTGTCCGTTCCAAATCGCGCACCTGCGCTAACTGCTGACGAAAGGCATCGAGGCCGAATGAATTGTTGATGAACGTTTCCACTGCGTCTTGCCGCTGGTGAATGGGGTCCACTTTGGCGAGCGGCTGCGAGAGCCAGTTGCGCAGGAGCCGCGCGCCCATCGGCGTGACGGTTTTATTCAGCGCGCCATAAAGACTGGCGTTGCGCGGGGCATCGTGATGCTGCGGTTCGAGAATTTCCAGGTGCCGCAGCGTCGTGTAATCGAGTGTGAGAAAATCGCTGCGCTGGTAAAAAGAAATGCGCGTGAGGTGCTTTACGTCGCGCCGCAGGTTTTGTGTGAGATAATGCAGCGCGCCGCCCGCCGCGCCGATGGCGGCGGTTTTGTCTTTAAGGCCGAAGCCATCGAGCGAGGCGACTTTGAACTGTTCCTTCACCGTGTAAAACGCGGTTTCCGGCGCGAACGTCCAGTCGTCGTAGCCGCTCAAAATCCGGAATGCGCCGCGCAGCAAATCACGCAGCGCCACCGCTTCGGTCGGGAAAATAATTTCCGCCGGCCGCAAGCGTTCCAGTTCGGCGAGCAAAGCGGATTCGTTTTCCAGTTCGGTCGTCAGAAAATCGCCGGTGGTCAAATCCACCAGCGCGAGGCCGAAGATTTTTCCCGACGGATAAACTGACGCCAAAAAATTATTTCGTTCCGCGACGAGCATCCGTTCGTCAAAATGTGTGCCGGGCGAGAGGATTTGCGTGACCTCGCGGTTCACCAATTTTCCAGGACGTGCTTCCTCCGTTTGATCGCAAATGGCGACCTTGCGTCCGCTTTTCAAAATGCGCGCGATGTAGCTATTGGCGGCGTGATGCGGCAGGCCGCACATCGGGATCCCGTTGCGGGCGGTGAGGGAAAGATTGAGGAGCTGCGCGCCGGCCTGCGCATCCTCGAAGAACATCTCGTAAAAATCGCCGAGGCGGAAGAGCAGCAGCGCATCCTTGGGCAGTTCGCCTTTGATGCGGCGATACTGCGCCATCATGGGCGTGAGTTGGGTTTCGGCGGACATTTGCGACGGGCAGGCTAATCGCGAATGCGGACAAAATCGAACAAGTTTTGAGCAATACATGCATTGACAACAATGTGAAAAATGGTTGAACCTCACATCCATGAGCCTTTTTCATTCAAACAGCAAAAGAAATGTGTTTAATCCCCCCGTTGCTGCCATCTTATTTTTGTTTGCCGCTTCGGCGCATGCGGCCGATGTGGCAGTTACGGATCCACCTGCAATCAATTCCGGGGATAACGCCTGGCTGCTTGCCAGTTCTGCGCTGGTTTTGATGATGACAGCGCCAGGCTTGATTCTTTTTTACGGTGGTCTGGTGCGGACGAAAAATGTCCTGTCCACGATGATGCACAGTCTGATTTTGATGGCGATTATTTCAGCGCTCTGGATGGTTTTTGGCTACAGCATGGCTTTCGCACCGGGTAACGCGTTTTGCGGCAACCCGTTTACGCACCTGTTTTTGAAAGGCGTCGGCACGGCACCGAATCCGGATTATGCGCCTACGATTCCGGCGGAGACATTCATGCTGTTTCAAATGATGTTTGCCATCATCACACCCGCGCTTATCAGCGGTGCGGTTGCGGAGCGAATAAAGTTCAGTTCGTATGTGATATTCATGTTGCTTTGGGTCGCACTGATTTATTTTCCACTTTGCCACATGGTTTGGGGCAAAGGTGGATATTTTAATTGGGCGAATGGCGGGGAAATTCCCGTGCTCGACTTCGCGGGCGGCACGGTCGTGCATATCAGTTCCGGCGTGTCGGCGCTGGTCTTCGCGATCATGCTCGGCAAGCGCGACGGTTTTCCACGCGAACCGATGGTGCCGCACAACGTCGTGCTCTCGCTGATCGGCACGGGACTTTTGTGGGTCGGCTGGTTTGGATTCAATGCTGGCAGCGCGCTCAATGCCGGTGCGCTTGCGACGAGCGCATTCGCAGCAACCCATTTTTCCGCAGCGGCTGCGGCGTTGAGTTGGGCCGGACTGGAATGGAAATTAAAAGGAAGGCCAAGTGTGCTCGGTGCGGCGGCGGGCATGGTCGCGGGCTTGGCGACCATCACGCCGGCATCGGGATTCGTGAGCATTCCGGCGGCCTTTTGCATCGGACTCGTCGCAGGCGCAATTTGCTATTTTGCGGTGACGAAATTAAAAAGCATTTGCGGTTACGACGATTCGTTGGATGTTTTTGGAGTGCATGGCGTCGGCAGCATCGTTGGAATGTTGATGCTTGGATTTTTTGCGAACGCGGAGGTCAATCCCGCCATCGCCACCACTTTCAAAGCTGACGGTGCAATCGTGTCGCTTGCCGGCGGCATGCATCAATTTTTTACCCAGCTGCTTGGCGTGATTTTCACCGTTGCCTTCGCGGGCATCGGCACGTTCCTGATTTTAAAAATTGTAAACGCCGTCTCCGGCTTGCGCGTGGACCAGGACGAAGAAAGTGCCGGACTAGACCTTTCGCAACATGGCGAACGGGCGTATAATGAATAACATTTATGAAAAAAATCGAAGCCATCATCAAGCCGTTCAAACTTACCGAGGTCAAAGACGCGCTCAACGAACTCGGTATCCAGGGCCTGACCGTCAGCGAGGTCAAGGGTTTTGGCCGTCAAAAAGGGCACACGGAAATTTATCGCGGCAGCGAATACACCGTGGACTTCCTGCCGAAGATAAAAATTGAGACTGTTGTGGCCGACGCGCTAAAGGATGCGGCTGTCGCGGCAATCATCAAGGCCGCCAAGACCGGAAAAATCGGCGACGGCAAAATTTTTGTCTCCACCGTCGAGGAAGCCATCCGCATCCGCACCGACGAAAAAGGCGAGAGCGCGATTTAATCGTTTGGCATGCCGTGCAGTTTGCCCATGCGGTCAAGCCGCAACAGTTCCGCGCTGTAGCCGATGCGGAAGTTCGGATACTTGAACTGGTGGCCGAGTTCCATTTTCAATTTGCGGTTCGAGACGCGTTTGTTCGTCACGCCGCGTCTGCGGTATTCTCCGGGATTTTCCGGGACGGACGGCGGGAGCGGCTTGTCCACGGCTTGCGCGAGCCACTGGAAAAAATGCAACTGGTTCACCGGCTCGTCGTCGGTGGCATTGTAAATTTCTCCGGGTCGGCCGTTTTTCAAAGCGGCGATGATGCAGCCGACCAGATCGTCACGATGGATCATGTTCAAAAAACGCGCGCCGTCGCCTTCGATGTGCGCGGCGTCTTTCAAAAATTGCTTGAACCAATGTCCGCGGTCCGGCCCGTAAATTCCGGCGACGCGCAATACCACCGCCGGAAATTTTTTCTGCGCCGCCGCGTCGAGCAAAACTTTTTCCGTATCGACTAGAATTTTGGAAGTTTCCGCCGCCGGTTCTGTCGGGCTGGATTCCTTGACCTGCGAGCCGTCGTTTTGCGCATAGACGCTTGTGCTGCTTGTATAGACGAATTTTTTTGGAGGATTTGGGGCGAGCCATTCGAATAAATTTATTGTGCCGTTAAAATAAACCTCGCGGTAATTTTCCACATCGCCGCCCGCCGCGACACAGTTCACGACCCAATCGAAGTCGTGCGGCAAATTCTTCAACTCGTTCGGCTTCGTTACGTCGCCGAACAATGGCTGGATGCCGGCGGTTTTCAATTCGCTTTCAGCGGACAAATTTCTTCGCAGGCCGAAAACTTCATGGCCGAGCCGGACAAGTTCCGCCCCAAGCGGCACGCCGACGTAACCGCAGCCGACAATTAAAACGCGCATATATTCACGATATGCTATTTACAATTGCCGCGCTGCTTCAAATTTACAGCCGCCAGTCGTCTTAAATCTTCAGTCCATCACCGCCGCGAAGCGCAGTCCTCGCGTGCTGACACGGAGTTCGTTGAAGCCGAATTCTTCCATGACGGTTTCGTAAATCAGCGCGCCGGTCAAAATCACGTCCGCGCGCAGTTTCGGCAGACCGGGAATTTCCTTGCGCTCGACCAACGGCAGTTTCCAGAGATTATTCCTGTTGGCGACGATTTGTTCGAAGCTCAATATCGTCCGTTCGATTTTTTCGCGGTCAAAGCGGTCCAGTTTTTTCAACATGCGCGCGAGGATGCTTGTCGTGCCGCCGGTGCCGACTAGCCGGATTTCACCAGTCTCATTTTTCAGCGCCGGTTCGAGCTGCGGACGGACTTCACCGTGCAGGAATTTTCTCAACCAATCGCGGCACGAGGCAAATTCTGATTTCGAAGGCGGATCGCCGTGAGGAAATTTTTCCAGCAGCCGCACTGTGCCAAGCGGAAAGCTGTGGGCGAAATTTTTTTTCGCGCCGTGGCCCAGGATAAATTCCGTGCTGCCGCCGCCAACGTCGAGCAAAAGCAGCGGGGTTTTCGCCAGTTCCAAATCTGTCGTGACGCCTTGAAACACCCATTCGGCTTCGCGCACGCCGGAAATGATTTCGGTTTTCAGTCCGGACGCACGTTCGATTGCCGAGGTCAGGTCCGTCGGGTTTTTTGCATCCCGTGCCGCGCTCGTGGCTATGACGCGGATGGACGAGGAATTTTTTTCGCGCGCGATTTCCGCAAATTCCCAGACTGCGGCCGCCGTATGCGCAACGCTTTCGGGCTGCAACCGGTGCGTTTCATAAAAATCCTTGCCGAGCCGGGTTTGCTTGCTTTCTTCAAGCACCGGCTTCACGTCGCGCCCGGCGACATCGGCCACTAGCAATTTGATCGAGTTGGTGCCGACATCAATGACGGCGCGGCGGATGGTTTGCATCGGGCTGACAAAATAGGAAACGCCGCCGCCAAAACCAAAATGAAAATTGTTACATTTTGCGCGGCATTGCATTCAGCGCGCGACGGATTAGATTTTCATTCATGAACGTATACATTTTGCGCCATGGAATCGCGATGGAACCCGGCTCGCCGGGAATCAATACCGACGCCGAGCGCCCGCTGATTCCGAAAGGCGAGCAGCGCCTTCGCGAAGCTGCAGACGCGATGGAGAAAATGGGTTTGTCCTTTGATGCGATCATTTCCAGCCCTTATTTGCGTGCGAGGCAAACGGCTGAGATTGTCGCCAAACATTTCAAGCTCCAAAAGAAGCTCATGTTCTCGGACGATTTAATTCCCGGTGGAAACCCGCAGGCTTTGATCCGGCAATTGAACGGCTTGAAACCCGCGCCGGAAAATATTTTAATTGTTGGCCACGAACCATTTTTAAGCCGGTTCATAGCGTTGCTGGCATCTGGTGGCACGGGAGCGACAATTGACCTGAAGAAAGGCAGCCTGTGTAAATTGGAAACGGAGGAGTTGGAATACGGCCATTGCGCGACGCTCGCGTGGCTGCTTACGCCGAGGCAGATGGAATTGATGGCGTGAAGTGAGAGTTTGCGCCTTAGTGTGTCCTCGAAACCAAACAAGTGAAGCTTGAGCTCCAACTTCAGCCGACGCGGAAGGAGATTTTCTGGATGAGGTTTTTCCCGAAGCTGTGCTGGAGGCGATCCAGGATTTCCTTGCGGCGGTAACGGACGATTTCCGATAGCCACGAGCTGCTGTCCACGTTCACAAACAAAGTTCCCTTGTGCAGATTGTGCGGCTGCGCGTGTGCGGTGATGTTCGGGTCTAGCAACTCATTCCAGACTTTCACAATTTCAATATCGGCGCGGCGTGAATCCATTTTCAAGTCTGACAGGACTTTTGCGACGACTTTGCCTGCGTCGCGTGCACGGATTGCCTTGGCTGTCTCAATCGGCGCAAGGTCCACGCCACGCCATTGTGCGAGAACTTTTTGGCGGGCGGAAACTTTTTTCGGCGGCGGCATCTGCAAATAAATAACCATAAAGACACCATGGCATGAAGAATATAATTTGCTTTATTCCATGCAGATTTTTCAGTTTCTTCAAGCAGATTTTGTGCTTGTCAATGCCTGCTTTGCAACGCAAAGTGAACTCATGCATCCGAACTGGGCCGAAGAAAACCTGCAAACCATCCGCACCTTAATGGAACGCTCCGCGCTTTATCGCCGTGCGCTCGCACCGATAATGCTATTTGCAGGAGTTTTGGGCGTCATTGCCGCCACGCTGGGTTTGATCTTTCATCTAGATTCGACACGGGAGTTTGGTGTCCTTTGGCTCAGCGCGTCCATTTTTGTAATCGCAGGCGCATTTTTCATTGCCCGACGACAGGCGTTGAAAGACAACGAAAGCTTCTGGTCGCCTCCGACCCGGCGCGTGGCGCAGGCCTTATTGCCGCCATTGACTTCGGGAATGTGCGTTAGCTTGGTGGTCGTGTATCTCATGAGCGGCGACGCTGGTGGCGGATTCAACCTGCTGTTGACATTGGTCTGGCTGCTCTTTTATGGATGCGCATTGCACGCAGCTGGATTTTTCATGCCACGCGGCATGAAATGGATTGGGTGGATTTTTATTGGCTTTGCTTGCGCTTTCCTTTTTTTCTTGGCGGTTGTCCAACCGAAGATTGAGATAAACTCACAGTGGCTCATGGGCTTTTTCTTCGGTGTGCTGCATCTTGCTTACGGCGCGTATTTGTATCTGACCGAGAAGAAAAATCCCGTCGCGTGAACCCGGAACCATTTTTACAGATCGACCGTGTGATCCACGAAAAGGGCCGGCTGGCGATCATGTCCATGCTCGCGGCCACGCCGGAACTGTCGTTTACCGAGCTGCGCGACGCGCTTGAAATGACCGACGGCAATCTCACAACGCATATAAAAGCATTGCAGCAGGAGGGTTACATCGCCGTCGCAAAATCATTCCAAAACAACCGCCCGCTCACAACCTGCTCGCTCACGGCTCCGGGCCGCAAAGCCTTTGCTGAATACATCAACCTGCTGGAAAAAATAGTCCGGCAGAACAGACCCAAATAATTATTTTGAACGGAAATGGAAGCCTGCGGTCTTTTACTTTGTGATACAAAGTTAATATGAAAATCATACGCGCCGAACATCTGGGAATGTGTTTTGGGGTAAAGGATGCCATTGCCCTGGCTTTGGAGTCGGTGGAACGCGAGCCGCTTACGGTTCTGGGCGATTTGGTCCACAACGAAGCCGTGCTGGCGGAATTGCGTGCGAAGAGAATTCGCTTTGAGCGGCAATCTGCCAATGTCGGAACGCAAACGGTGATGGTCACGGCGCACGGCGCGTCCGAACGCGTTTTGAAAGAAACGCGTCGGCGCGGATTGAACGTGCTGGAGGCTACGTGTCCGCTTGTCCACGTTGCGCATCGCAGTTTGAAGAAGCTTGTGGAGGAAGGTTTTCACCCGGTTGTGATCGGCAAGCGCGATCATGTCGAAGTTCGTGGCATGACGGAAGATTTGGCTGAGTTCGATGTGGTGCTGGTCGAGGAAGAAATTGCAAAACTTCAGGAGCGTTCGCGTTTTGGAATCATTTCACAAACCACGCAGACGATTGAAAAAGTCCGGCGGCTGGTGCAATTGATCCGCGAGGGCTTTCCGAAATCGGAGGTGCGCTTCATTGACACCGTCTGCCAGCCGACGAAACAGCGTCAAAGCGCGGCGGTCGAACTGGCGCAAAAGTGCGACGTGGTGGTTGTCATCGGTGGCGCGCACAGCAACAACACGCATGAATTGGTGAAAACTTGTTCGCAATTTTGTCCGCGCGTTCATCACGTCCAGATGGCGGACGATTTGTGCGCGGAATGGTTTTGTGACGATGACACGGTCGGCATCACGGCGGGCACTTCGACGCCGGACGAAGTCATTCAAAAAGTCAACGAATGGTTGAATAACCGGCAAAACAAGCCGTTGATACAACCTGAACAAATTTTCGCATGATTCTTGCACCTTGGATTCTCCTCCTCGGAATTTTATCAGCGCTGGCTTTGCCGCCGGTGTTGAAAGAAAAATCGTGGCGCCGCTTGTTCATCGCGTTGATCCTGTCGTTTGTAGGAGTCGTGGTGCCATTGGTCGTTTTTTTATTGAGTTCTTTCATGGAGCCGGAATGGAATGGCGCGTGCGCTTACGGCTGGCTGGACTGCTTTATCGCAGGGAAGCTGGCGCTGACACCGCTGGTGCTGCTGGCGACAGCAGCCTTGTATGCGCTGGAAATCCTTCGTGTCGAAAATCGCACCTCGCGTTGGATTGTCGTCGGATTTTTTCTGGGAGCAATCGTTGCCACAATTTGTTTCTTGTTTGGCATGGTGTGCCTCGGATCCGAGGCAGACGTCCCCAAATTATGGCTGCTGGTGCCATTTTATGTTGCGGCATGGTATTCGATTCGCGCCGCGCAACTGATCAAGGCCTCCCGTTTCAGCTTCTGGCCAAATTTCATTTCGCTGGTTGGTTCCCTGCCGTTCTGGCTGGTGAGCTGGCTGTGGTCGCGCAGCCTGTATGCGTCGCTGCCGGACAAGCCCCCATCCGATTGTTTCATAGTCACGGCGGCAGGTCGCGGCCATGCGAAAATTGTCGGCCCGCATTTTGAAATTGAACACAAAGGTCGCAGGCGGATGGCAAATCAACAGCTCCTCACGTTCTGGCAGTTAGAAAATCTGTGGCGAAATCGCGCGCCGCGCAGCCACCGGATATTCCGCTGCGGCTACAACCGCCTTGGCCCGGTGATCGCCACCCAGATCAAGTCGGCGTGGCTGGCGGATTTCACTTACCTCGCCATCAAGCCCGTGGAACTCATGGCAAAGCTCATCAACGTAACGGCAGGTAAAACTGAAAGCTCCACCAAACAAAAAACATGAAACTCAAATCTAAATGGCATCGCTGGTGGATGGTCGTGATCTACGCCGCCGCCATGGCATGGGTGGAATCGGCGGTGGTGTTTTATCTGCGCTCGATGATTGACCGCATCGAACCGTATCAACCCGATCCGCTGCCCGTCATCGGCGGATTTGCCTCGGTGGAACTGCCGCGCGAGCTGGCCACGCTGGTCATGCTGTTTGCCGTAGGTTTTCTCGCGGGACGAACGTGGCGGGCGCGAATCGGCTACACCGTCATTGCGTTTGGCGTGTGGGATATTTTTTATTATGTCTTTCTGAAAATCATTTGCGGCTGGCCGCACTCGTTGCTGGATTGGGACGTTCTATTTTTGCTGCCGTTGCCGTGGTGGGGGCCGGTGCTCGCACCGGTTTTGATTTCGCTGCTGTTGATTTTATGGGGCACGTTCGCCTGCCAGTTTGAACGGAAACACACCCCGATGCTGTCAAGCTGGCGGGCGTGGATATTAAATTTCACCGGCGTCGCGCTTGCGCTTTATGTTTTCATGGCGGATTCCATCGCCGCCGCGCATCACAATTTTGATGCGATTCGGTCCGTGCTGCCCGCCCGATTTAACTGGCCGCTGTTTTGCGCGGCATTGGCGTTGATGTCCGCGCCGGTGCTGCAAATCGGACGGGAATTTTTGCTGCGATCTCGCGTAAAATCTGAAATCACCAAACAATCTGCAGAATTTTAATGCCCGCACCATCCGCAAAATTAATGACCCATCCGGCTGAAATAGCCACGCTCCTGCGCGGTGAAACGGGAACGATTTCCATGTGGAGCGAATCCTGGAACGCGCGCAGATTTCTGCTGCACGTCGCCGTCATCATTGTCGGCACGGGACTTTACGGCGCGGCGATGGGTTGGTGGCGCGATCCGCAGCAGGCGCTTTACGTCGCGATCAAATTTCCGCTCATCATTTTATTGACGACCATCGGCAACTCGCTCATTAATGCCATGTTCGCACCGCTGCTCGGCCTAAACATCCCGTTCCGCCAGTCGTTCTCCGCGATCGTGATGAGCTTCACCATTGCGGCGGCGATTCTGGGCGCGTTCAGCCCGCTGCTCGCTTTTATGATTTGGAACGCGCCGCCGATTTCGCCGCAAACCATTTCCGGCTCAACTTACAATCTTATCAAACTCATCGACGTCGTTGTCATTGCGTTCGCAGGTATGACTGGAAATGTCCGGCTGTTTCAACTGCTCGCGCGGCTCGGCGGAAGCAGGGCGGTTGCGCTTCGCGTCCTGTTTGCGTGGCTGGCGGGAAATTTATTTCTGGGCAGCCAGCTTTCGTGGATTCTGCGGCCATTCATCGGTTCGCCTGACCTTCCGGTGGAATTTTTCCGCGCGTCCGCGTTACAAGGAAATTTTTATGAAAATGTCTTTCAATCGCTTCAACAAATTTTCAACAACTAAACCAAAACTCATTGACCTATGAACGAACAAAATCCAGTCCCACCGCAAATCCCGCCGGTAATTCCGTCGATTCTTTCAAGTGGCGTGCGCCAGCTTGGCGACGACCCGCTGGAGCGCGTCGCGATTCCGAACATCATCGCCGTGATTGAAGCCCTTCTGCGTCATCCGCGACGGATGATGTTTCAACTGCGGCAGCCGGGCGCGGGAAAATTGATTGCGGCGATGCTGTTCATTTCAATCGTGTGCAGCCTAATTTATGGAGTGGTTGTCGGAACATTTTCCGGCGGGCAGCAGCTATGGATCGCGCCCGTAAAAATCGCCGCAGGCCTGATGATATCCGCGCTCATCTGTCTTCCCAGCCTTTACATTTTCACATGTTTGAGCGGTTCGCACGCACGGCTCTCCGAAATTTTTGGATTGCTCGCCGGGATGCTGATGTTGACGACGATGCTGCTCATCGGCTTCGCGCCGGTCGCGTGGATTTTTTCGCAATCCACGGAATCGCTCGCGTGGATGGGCGCGCTGCATCTGATTTTCTGGTTTATCGCGACAATTTTCGGACTGCGATTTTTGGAGGCCGGATTTTCGCAATCGAACGCCCGGTCGCACGCGGGTTTCCACACATGGGTCGTCATTTTTCTGCTCGTCGCGGTACAGATGACGACGGCGCTGAGGCCGATTCTCGGGACGGCGGACACGTTTTTCCCGACGGAGAAAAAATTCTTTCTCGCGCACTGGGGTGATTGTTTGAATTTGCATGACAGCGAAACAAAATTGAAATCGCGTGAATAGAACCGTGCAAAATTTGAAAAACCAAGCCTAGAATAATTCGCACATGAAGCGTGAACAAAGCTTGCGACATCGGATCAAACTGCTGACATGGCTGTTCATCATAGGCTTGTTTATCAGCGGTGTGACGGCGATTCCGCTGCAAGGCGAATTGAATCTGCTAGTGAAATTTTCCGGGTCAAATGGCGGATCATCCGAAATGGCGCGCTGGTTTTTGCGGATTCGCGATGCGCTGGCGCAGACGCAGGCGGAACATTCGTTTCTTTTCTACGGCACGGACTGGCTGGCGTTCGGGCATTTTGTCATCGCGATTGTCTTCATCGGTGCATTGCGCGACCCAGTCCGCAACCGCTGGCTTTTTGACTTCGGTTTGATCGCCTGTGTTCTGGTGATGCCGTATGCGTTTGTGTTCGGCGGTCTGCGCGGAATCCCGATTTGGTGGCGACTGATAGATTGTTCATTTGGCATATTTGGTTTTATTCCGCTTTGGTTCTGCCGAAAATGGACAACTGAATTGGAGAAACTTTGCTCACGTAAAAGCTAGACAAATCCCGACGCCGGGCACGTCATTAAGACGAAATGCCCCGCGCAACGGAAATCGAGCGGCTCTACGACAAGCACGCGCAGCCGCTTTTTGCCTTTCTCCTGAATTTCACACGCGACGAGGCCGACACGCGCGATTTGCTCCAGGAAATTTTCGTCAAGCTCGCACGCGAACCAAAATTGCTCGTCGGCGTCCGCGAGGAACGCGCGTTTCTCATCCGGCTCGCGCACAATGCGGCGATTGACCTCATCCGGCGGCGCGGCACGTGCGAGCGGACGAAGGAAAATTTCACCGCCGAAGCGATCTCAATTTTTGCGCCTGCAAATGACCCCGATGAAAAAGTTTTCCGCGAAGAATTGGCAATTGCGCTCGGCGAATTGCCGGAAGAACAGCGCGCCGTCGTCCATTTGAAACTGTGGGGCGAAATGACGTTTGAGGAAATTGCCGCCGCACTGGATATTCCGCCGAACACGGCGGCAAGCCGCTATCGCTACGCGCTAGACAAATTGCGCGGGCGGCTGCGTCCACTTTACGAGGAAATGAAGAAGGCAGAATGATGAATGATGAAACGGAAAATTTTGAGCAAAAATTAAGGCGGCAATCGCTCCGGCAAATTCCCGGAGAATGGCGTGCGGAAATTCTTGCGGCGGCGGAAGGCGCGAAGGGTTGTCGCCACTCGTCACCGGTTGCCCGTCACTGGCTCTCAACTCTCAACCACCAACTCTCAACATTCTTTTGGCCTCACCCGAAAGCATGGGCGGGCCTGGCGGCGGTCTGGATTTTTATTTTCGCGCTGAATTTTTCCATGCGCGACAAAACGGCGCTGGTGGCGGAAAAAGTTTTGCCGCCGTCGCCGGAAGTCGTGGCGGAATTGCGGCAGCAGAAACTGTTGTTCGCGGAATTGATCGGCTCGCGTGACGCAGGCGACGCTGACCGGTCTAAATCCTACGTGCCGCGCCCGCGCAGCGAGCGCGTGGAAGTTTTGACGGCATAAGGTGCGCGATGAAAAGCGGCGGAGGGCCGCCGCAATCCAAAACTGCTGCGCAAAGTTGTGGACGGTAAATGGGCGCGAAGCGTCTTGGAGTGCGCCAGTCCTCTGGCGCTGTTTGAAATGTGGAAAAATTTATGGACGAAAAACCGAAAAGCATCTGGAAAAAATCGTGGACGGGCTGGCGCGGGCTTTTGCTGAGTTGGTTGGGCTTGCTGATTGCGACATTGATTATTTTTTGGCTCATCCTGTTTGCAAGCGGAACCCGGTTTACCAGCGATGAATTAAAACTTTGGGCGGCGCTCTCGCTTTTCGGGACGATTATAATTTTTTTGATGATTTTTATCCGCTGGCTTTTTCGCTGGCAAAATTTCAAGCGGTTTCTTTTCGGCTACGCGTGTTTTGTCACGTTGATTGCACTGTTTTACGCGGAGGAAGACTGGCGCGGCAAACATGACTGGGAAAAATTCAAGCGCGAATGGGAAGCCAAAGGCGAAAAATTTGATTTCAAGGATTTTGTTCCGACGCCCGTTGCGGACGATCAGAATTTTGCGTTCTCGCCAGTTTGGATCGCAGAAGAAAAATTTCTTTTTCAAAACAGAATTGAGTGCGCGAAGGCTTGGTATGGAGATCAAATCGATAGCGAGGCCATTTCTAAACTTTTCTCGTTGATGCCGGTTTCCGTGTCTGGTTTGGTAGGAACAAACAATTGGTGGCTTTATCACTTGCCAAATCCGCCCGAAGTTTCGACCGACTGGGCAACCTCTCAATTCACAGATTTGAAACTGTGGCAATCGTATTACCGTAATTTGGAAAGCACAAATCCTTCAGCAAATATTCCTATCGCGCCACAGCCACAATCGCCCGCGCAAGATGTTTTATTGGCTTTGAGCAAATTTGATCCAGCGATTGGAGAATTGCAGAAGGACAGCGCTTTGCCTTATTCGAGATTTCCAATTCAATATGATGGAATGCCTGCTGCCATTTTGCTGCCGCACTTGGCTGCGGAGAAACGCTATGCGGTAGTATTGCAGCTCCGGGCTATTGCCGAATTGCAAAATGGTCAAAGTGAAAAAGCTTTGGATGACGTGAAACTGACGTTGCGCTTGGCTGATGCCAGTCGCGCTGAACCATTTTTGATTTCGCATCTGGTTCGCTATGCAATTTTGCATCTCAGTTTACAGCCGATTTACGAAGGGCTGGCCGGACACAAATGGTCGGATGCGCAACTTGCAGATTTAGATTCAGAATTGGCGAAATTAAATTTTTTTACGGATTATGAATTTACAGTGCGCGGAGAACGAGCTTTGTGTCTTGCGAACATCGAATTTCTCCAGCATCCGCACGACGTGGATTTTAAACGCCCGCGTTTATATTTTCTGGCGCCATTTCTTTCGCTTATTCAAATGCTTGAGTATTTTTCGGATGACGGCGAAAATTCAGCGATCAATTTTCAAACATGGGCTTTAAGCATTGGACCGTCGGGCTGGCTTGACCAAAACAAAATATGCGTCGCTCAATTTGAAACAAAGTGGTATTTGCCAATTGTTGACGATAATACAAAAATCATTTCACCAGTAAAAGCGCGCGCTGCCGACAATGCAGTCCATAGTGAAATTGAGCATCGCACTCCGGAAAATGTGTTGGAGACATTGTTAATGCCTTCGTTTGGTGATACTGCGGAAAAGTCCGCCTATGCACAGTCTTCCGTGAATCTGGCGCGCACGGCGATTGCGCTGGAGCGTTACCGGCTCACAAATGGAAATTATCCAGATTCTCTCGACGCGCTCACGCCGCAGTTCATCGCGCAAGTTCCGCACGATGTCATCGGCGGCCAGCCGCTGCACTACCGTCTCACGAACGACGGGCAATTTATTTTATATTCCGTCGGCTGGAATGGGCGGGACGACGGCGGAGTTGTGGTTTTGAAAAATAAATCGCCGGCCGACGAATCGTCGTCAAGCATGGATATGGACCAAGGCGACTGGGTCTGGCGGTATCCGGCCAGGTGATTCCAAAGCCACATTTTGTAACTGGCAAAAATCATAAGCGGCTTGTTTTGAATTAACTGCAACAGATTCTTCTTGGAATTGAGGTTTTTCCGGGTGGAAACAGGGCGGTTCCCACAGGAAAAGGGGCCATTCCGACAGGAATCATGGCAATTCCAGGCGGAATTGCCTCTTTTCCGTCTGGAATGGACGTAATTCCGGCTGGAATTGTCCATTTTCCAGCAGGAATCAAGGCAATTCCTGTGGGAATGGAGGCAATTCCAACGGGAAATGGGCCGCTTCCTGCTGGAAAAGATCCAATTCCTCCTGGAATTATCATTGATATCAGTGTCCCTCGCCGTCCATTTGTGGTTCAATAGACTAAATGAACATTACAAATTTGAATCCCGATGCGGACATCGGCGCGAGCGCGTGGCTGGTGGAACTGGACGAACACCGTATTTTGCTCGACGCGGGAATGCATCCGAAACGCGAGGGCCGCGAAGGGCTGCCGCTGTTCAGCAAGGCCGGGAACAACGACGTGGACGCAATTGCGATTTCGCACTGCCATCACGATCACGTCGGTGCGCTGCCGGTGGCGTGCCGGAGATTTCCGAAGGCGCATGTCTTGATGACGGAGCTGAGCTATTTCATAGTCGAGCGCGTGCTGCACAATTCGGTGAACGTGATGACGCGCCAGCGCGACGAACTGGGCATCAAGGAATATCCGCTTTACACGCACGACGAGGTGGACGACATCGCGTCGCAATTTCAGGGCTTCAAATACAACCGCGAGATCGAATGGGCGTCGTTTAACAAAATGCGGGCGGGTCTGCCGTCGCCGACGCTGGAATTTTTTGACGCGGGGCACACGCTTGGTTCGTCGGGAGTCATGATTCGCGGAAAAAAGGAGACTTTGTTTTACACCGGCGACGTTTGTTTTCATGACCAGACGATTTTGCGGAGTGCGCGGTTTGAAGACGTCAAGGCGGACGTGATGATCATGGAGACGACACGGGGCAACCGCGAACTGCCGAAGGAATTTACACGTGAAAAGGAAATTGAACGGCTGGTCGCGGCGATTCACGGCGCGGAAAAGCGAAAGGGCTGCATTTTGATCCCGGCGTTTGCGCTGGGTCGCACGCAGGAAATGCTCGCGATGCTGGCGTTGCTGATGCGCGAGGGAAAATTGAAGAAGCAGCCTGTCTACATCGGCGGGCTGGGCCGGGTGTTCACGGAGATTTATGACATCGAGTCGCCGCGCACACATCGGCAGCACACGAATTTGAAATTGAACGAGGCGCTGCAACTGGTCGTGCTGGAAAAAGGACAGGCGGAGAACATGAAATTGAGCGGCGGAAAAATTTTCGTCATCACGGCGGGCATGATGAGCGAGAACACGGCGGCGCACGATCTGGCGGCGCGGATGATAGGCGACGAGCGGCAGTCTATTTTCTTCGTCGGTTACGCCGAGCCGGATTCGCCGGCGGGACGATTGAAGGCGGCAAAGCTTGGCGAGACTTTTGTGTTCAGCCCGAGCGCCGGTCGCGTGACGAAAAATTGCGACATGCAGGATTTTGATTTGACGGCTCACGCGAATCGCGATGACTTGCTGGGTTTTGTCGGACAGGTTTCGCCGCGCGCCATTTTGCTCGGCCACGGCGACGCCGATGCGCGGGCGTGGTTTGAGGAGCAAATCCGTTCGCGCTATCCCAAAATAAAAATCATACAGCCGCAGCCTGGAAAAATGGCGCAGGTGTGATTTGAAAAATCAAACCGCCGGACGAATTAAACTTCGTCGGGCGGTTTTTGCGTGCCATGGCGCGGGATTATTTTGCACCGCCGCCGTTGGGTCCGCTGACGATGTTGGCGAGGTTGAAGATTGGCAGGAACATGCAGATGACCATGCCTCCAATGACGACGCCGAGGAAAACGATAAGCAATGGTTCCAGAAGCGACATCAGGCCGGAAAGGGTGTTTTCAATTTCTTCGTCGAGGAAATCTGCTACGCGCTCGAGCATGTTGTCAATGTTGCCGGTCTGTTCACCGGCGCTCAACATGCGGATGATCATGCTGGGGAAAATTGGGTTTTTGCCCAGTGCGGCGGAAATGCCTTCGCCGCGCTCAATATCCGTGGCGGCGGTCTTGACTGCTTTTTCCATGATGACGTTGCCGACGGTCTGAGAAACGATTTGGAGCACATCAAGAATTGGCACGCCGCTGCGGACCAGCGATGCGAGCGTGCGCGTGAAACGGGCAAGACAGATTTTGTGTGCGATGGGGCCGAAGACCGGCAGTTTGATCCGCTGCCGGTCCCAAAATTCACGGCCTGATTTCGTTTTGATGAAGTGAAGCCATGCATATACCAACGCGCCTGCTACAAAAAAGACAAGTATCAGCCAGTGTCTTAACAAGTCGCTTAAGTCCATCAAAAACTGGGTTGGCGCCGGGAGCTTTGCGCCAAAGCCTTGATAGACATCTTGGAAAACGGGAATCACCTTCACCAGCAGGAAAATGGTGATGCCGACGGCCACCACGGAAACAGTCGTGGGATACATCATGGCGGTCTTAACTTTTTTGCGGAGGCGGTCGGTGTTTTCAAGATAGGTCGCAAGCCGCGCCATGATTTCCGCGAGCAAGCCGCCCTTTTCGCCCGCCGACACCATCGCGACATAAAGTTTGTTGAACGCCTTCGGATGTTTTGCCAGCGCTTCGGACAGGCTTTCGCCGCTTTCAACTCGTGTGCAAATGTCCTTGATCACGTCGCGCATGATTTTGTTTGGCGACTGCTCGGCCAGCGCCTGAAGGGATTGGACGATGGCAATGCCTGCGTCAATCATCGTTGCAAATTGCCGGGTGAACACCACAAGATCGGCCAGCGCCACCTTGCCGCCCTTGGCTTTACCCTTCTTGCCGACCTTTTCCTTGATGGACAGCACCAGCAAGTTTCGGTTGAGCAATGCGGCGATGGCGGCCTGCTCCGTGCCGGCCTCAATGCTGTTGTTGATCTCGCGGCCGGTCGCCGTCTCCCTGGCTGTGTATATATATGATGGCATACCTTGGCCACGTCATAAGAATTGCATGGACAGAATGCAAGCCTAGATTTCGCAGGTGGTATCCAATCCGCCATTCAAAGCAAAAGTCACGACTGTTGAAAATCACAGCAAAATGCGCCTGCAAACACGGTTTGGCACCCATGCAAAACCACACAAAAACCCGGCCTGTTTATAAACAGCCCAATTGCAACGATTTACGACACCATAATTACTTGAAAAATTTTGTTGTCAAACCCCCGATAATTTTCTATTTTCATCGCAATTGCACTGTGCGGTGCGGGCGGACACAGTTCCACTTTCGTCGCATTGGTGCAGAAAAGAGAACAAACAAACAATTAACAACAAACAACATCGGAGGAACCAGATGAAGTTTAATAAATGGACATTGGGTCTCGCAGCGGTTGGCGTGGTTAGTCTCGCCTCCGCCGCTCGCGCAGACGAAAAAGTGAGTCAGTTGAACACTGCACTCTCAAACACAACCCTTAGCGGCTACGTTGACGTCGGCGCTCAATATGTGAACGCCACTGGCGCGGCTTACAGCTTGAACACCGCTGGAAACGGCTTCAGCCTGAACACGGTTGACCTCGCCCTCGACAAGCCGTTGGATGCGACACCGTTTTCTGCTGGCTACCACGTTGAGTTGTGGACAGGTGGAGCACCGGTAGGCACCGGAAGCCTTGTTCGCCAAGCCTACCTGGCCTTGGGCACAACAATTGCAGGTCAGGAAATTGACTGGAAAATCGGCGTTTGGGACACTCTCATCGGCTACGAAGGATTGACTTCTGGCAATAATCCCAACTACACCCACTCCTACGGCTTTTTTGTTGAGCCGACGGATCACACAGGCGTTCAAGCCACCTACAAGGTGAATGACGAAATCACCGTTCAAGCTGGTATTGCCGACGAAGAAGCAGGTAATGCCGCTACCATTAACGGTGTTCCTACTGCTGGAGAGGCATATGCTTTGAGTTCTCCAGAACTGTTGGCATTGGTATCATTCACTGCACCTGATAGTTGGGGCACGCTTAAGGGCGCGACTCTTTCTGTTGGCGGCACTGATAATACTTCTGACGCCGGCCCGAAGAATGTTTATGTTGGTGCCACGGTGCCAACGCCATTGGCTGCTTTGAAGCTCGGTGCGGCGTATGACTATGAGGATGTCGGAGTTGGCGCTGGTCATGTTAATGTGTTTGGCGTTTATGGCACCTATACGGCCACGGATAAGTTGACCTTCAACCTGCGTGGTGAATTGGCGGATCAATCTGCTCCTAATTTGATTGGCACAGCAGCCGTTGCGCCGACAGCAGCCACGCCATTCGCACTAGCCACAGCAGGAACCGCCGCAACAGGATTAGCATCCAAATATGGCGAAGAATTCACGGCCACCGTTTCATACGCTCTTTGGGCGAATGTGACGAGCCGTGTTGAAGCCCGTTGGGATCATGCTGAAACCGGAAGCTATGGCCCCGGTGCCACTGCAGAAAACGCCATTTTCTTGGGCGCGCAGCTTATTTACACATTCTAATTTAATTTAGAATCTTTCAAGCCCCTTCCGCCAAAACGGGAGGGGCTTTTCATTTATATCTGTAATCTGTAAGAGCCAGATTATTCAGTTAACAAATATAGCGGTTCATGTTGAGATTAGCACATATTGGTTCCTGCGGACAAGGCTCCATGGGTCTGGAGCACTCCAAGACGCTTCGCGTTGATATTGGCCGCATAAGATCGCGCCCAGCATCTTGGACTGCGGTAGTCCTCTACCGCTTTTCCATCGCCATCTCAAACTGTCCCAAAGTTAACCAAATCTGCTAAAATTGAACCGGACTTGATAGGGCAGCGATCTCGGAATGGTTAACCAGTTCCTGGCTGTCTTATTTTATTCAGTCAAAGTCAAACCCCCTCCAAAACTCCAAAAATCGGCTCTGACGACTAAAAACTAAGT
>Ga0182013_10000958_pt1 | contig 39983 bp, 38 predicted proteins | sample 612S2MmetaG_FD_120487 | JGI IMG/M metagenome (GOLD analysis project Ga0182013, IMG submission 120487) | Permafrost microbial communities from Stordalen Mire, Sweden - 612S2M metaG | ecosystem: Environmental > Terrestrial > Soil > Wetlands > Permafrost | place: Sweden: Stordalen | collected... | reverse complement strand
CAATTCCGCCACTCGCCCGAGCGACCGGTAGAGGCTACCCGAAGATCGGACCCCCACCCGTCGCGGACCGACCACCAGCGGCTCCGCCCCACGACGCGCCCCCGCCGCCGTCGCCCGTCCGGGGCGGACCCTGCAACTACAGGTGCCCTGTCTCCGGACCGTACCCCCTACCAGGGGGTAGACACCGGTAGGCTGACGCCGACATGGGACTGCAGAAGTTCGAAGGGCGCCTCGAGCGCATGGTCGACGGCACTCTCTCCAAGGCCTTCCGGGGCGATCTCCACCCTGTGGAGATCGGCCGACGGGTGACCCGGGAGATGGACCTGAAACGACGCCTCGGCGTCCACGGCCTCATCGCGCCTAATGCCTTCGTGGTCCACCTGTCGGCATCCGACTTCGACCGCTTCGAGAGCTTCCTCGACGCCCTGGTCCGTGAGCTCGAGGAGGCCGCCCGCGAGCACGCACGCACCGAGGACTACGTCTTCGTGGGCCCCGTCACCGTATCGGTGGTCGAGGACCCCCGCCAGCGCCGGGGCCGCTTCGCGGTGGTGTCCGACGTCCACGAGGGCCCGGCCGGACTGACCGCCGCCTCGGTGGTGCTGGCCGACGGCATGAGGGTCGTACTCGGGCCGGAGCCGATCACCATCGGACGCCTGCCCGAGAGCACCGTCGTCGTGAACGACCCGAACGCCAGCCGTCGCCACGCCGAGATCCGGCGTTCCGGCAACGACGTGGTGGTGGTCGACCTGAACTCCACCAACGGGACCAGGGTCAACGGCGCCACCATCCGCGAGCGTGTCCTCTCCGATGGCGACCAGATCGTCATCGGCACCACCGTGCTCCGCTTCGAGACATCGTGAGCCCCGGCGCCCGACCTTGATCACCATCCTCGCCGTAGCCGCGGCCCCGGTACCCGTCGACAACACCCCGGTCCTCCGTGCCCTGGAGTTCGGGGTCATCCTGCTGCTCTGGCTCTTCTTCATGTGGGTCGTCCGGGCCGTCTGGGTCGAGGTCCGTCCCCTCAAGCGCAAGCGCCGCCGCGGCCGCGACGTCGATCCGGTGGTGGACGGCAAGCGCCGGCGCAGCCTCCGCCTCCACGTCATCCGTCCCGACGACCAGGCCGGCCGCGTCTACGACGTCGGCGAGGAGGTGACCGTGGGCCGGGCACCCGGCTGCGGGGTCCCCATCGACTACGACTCCTACGCCTCGAACCTCCACGCCCGCCTGTTCCGGCTCGACGGCGACCTCTGGGTGGAGGACCTCGGGTCGACCAACGGCACCTGGGTCAACACCGTCCGCATCGACGAGCGGAACAAGCTGCAGAAGGGGGATCTCCTCCAGGTCGGCGGCACCGTGTTCGAGGTGGGGCGCTGACATGACGCTGCTCCGTTCGGGATCGGCAACCGACACCGGACTGGTCCGATCGGTCAACCAGGACCTCGCGGTCGAGACGGGGACACTGTTCGCCGTGGCCGACGGCATGGGGGGCCACGCCGGCGGGGAGGTGGCGGCCCGCCTGGCCGTCGACACCCTGACCCGCGCCTTCGGCACCAAGCCCACCGGGGCGGGGCTGTCCGAGGCCGTCACCGAGGCCAACCGGGTGGTGTTCGAGCACAGCCTCGACAACCCCGAGCTGCGTGGCATGGGCACCACCCTCACCGCCGCCGCCCTGGTCAACGAGGACGACCGCGACGTCATCGCCCTCGTCAACGTGGGCGACTCGCGCTCCTACCGCTACCACGACGGACAGCTGTCGCAGATCACCGTCGACCACAGCCTGGCCGAGGAGATGGTGCGCAGCGGCGAGCTCAGCGAGTCCGAGGCCGCCGTGCATCCGCACCGGCACATCCTGACCCGCGCCCTGGGCGTGGCCGACGACGTGTCCGTCGACCTGTGGCGGATCCAGCCGGCCCGGGGGGACCGGTTCGTCCTCTGCAGCGACGGACTGACCAACGAACTCGATGAGCCCCAGATCGCCGAGGTCCTGGACACCGTGCCCGACCCGCAGATCGCCGCCGACCTGCTCGTCCGGGCCGCCCGCACCCACGGGGGCAGCGACAACATCACGGTCGTGGTGGTGGACGTCGTGGTGGGCGAGGCCGACGAGGCCGACGTGCCGGCCGTCGCCGCCGTGGCCGCCGACTTCCAGAGCGCGCTGCCCGACGAGGAGGCGCCCGCACCCCTGGGCGCTTCAGACCGGCCGGAGGCGGAGGACGTCGAGATCCTGCCCGGCCCCGAGCCGCTGAAGCCGAAATTCCGTGACCGGTGGCGGGCCCGCCGCAAGGCCCGCCGGGCGGCGCGCGGCCGCCGGCTGATCACGTTCCGCGTGGTGCTGTTCGTGGTGCTCCTGGCCGCCGTCCTGTACGCGGCCTTCTTTGCCGTGCGCTGGTACGACACCAACGCCTACTACGTGCAGGTCTCGAACAACGAGCTGATGATCTACCACGGTCGGATCGGCGGAGGTCTGCTCTACAAGCCGGTCGTCGTGGAGCGGACGCGGGTGACCACGGCGGACGTCCCGCCGTACACGATCTCCCAGCTCCAGTCGGGTGTGCAGGAGGACTCGCTCAAGGCCGCCCAGGCGTACGTGGCGAACCTGGTGGCGACGCAGAGGCAGACGGTCTGCACGCAGAACCCGGCCACCCCCGGCTGTGCCGGGATCGCCGGTGCGACGTCCACGACCACGACCACGACGACGGGGGCACCCTGATGGAACGGCGCATCCGCTGGCTCGGAATCGTCATGGTCCTGTGCTTCCTGGGCCTGTTCGTCCAGCTCAACAACATCCAGATCGTCAAGGCGCACGCACTGTCGACCTCGTCCAAGAACCCCCGGGTCATGGAAGTGGAACGCAACGACCCGCGTGGCGACATCCTGTCGGCCGACGGCATCGTCCTGGCCAGCTCGATCCCGTCGAACGGGTACTACAAGTTCCAGCGGACCTACAACCCCTACACGGCGGTGCTCTTCAGCCAGATCGTCGGGTTCGACTCGATCATCTACGGCAAGACGGGCATCGAGGCCGAGTACAACAGCTACCTCGAGTCCCACACCCGGCCGGCCAAGACGCTGGGCGACCTGCTGACGAGCCGGACGACCACCGGCAACGTGACCCTCACGATCACGTCGACGCTGCAGAGCCAGGTGGCCCAGGCGGTCAACGCCACCAACGTCGACGGCGGCGCGCCGGTGGCGGCGGCCGTGGTGCTCAACGTCAAGTCGGGAGCCGTCGAGGCCATGTACAGCAACCCCCCGTACGACCCGACCCTCCTGGCCTCGCCGAACATCGCCACGGAGAAGTACACCTACACGTCACTGATCAACGATCCTGCCCAGCCGCTGCTCTCCCGGACGTTCCAGGGTGGCTTCCTGCCCGGATCGACCTTCAAGACCGTCACCTCCGCCGCCGTCTACGACCACCAGCCGGCGCTGGCCAAGGTCGACTACCCGGCGGTCGGCTGCATCTCCCTCAAACCGCAGTCCCCGTTGCCCCTCTGCAACTACGGGCACAGCGGCCCGAACGGACCCGAGGTGTGCGGTGGCGTGCTGACCGAGACCCTGCCGGCCTCGTGCGACACCGCCTTCGCCCAGCTGGGCATGGCCCTCGGGGGCGTGGCGCTCACCCAGGAGGCGCAGTCCTTCGGCTTCAACCAGGTTCCGCCGATCGATCTGCCCGGTGCCGACGCCTCCACGTTCCCTTCGGATCCCGGCAACGATCCGGGGTTCAACACCAACAAGCCGTCCCAGGCCTACTCCGCGTTCGGGCAGCAGAACGTGGTGGCCACGGCCCTGCAGATGGCCCTGGTGGCCGACGGCATCGCCAACCGGGGGGTGATCATGACACCCCACGTGATGCGCGACATCCACGACACGGCCGGCAACCTGCTGGCCCAGTACCAGCCGAAGCCGTGGCTGACCGCCACCAACCCCCTCACCGCGGCCGCCGTGACGTCGCTGATGCAGGCGGTCGTCACCAACGGAACGGCGACGCAGGTCGGGTTCCCGGCGGCGTGGGACGTGGCGGCCAAGACCGGCACGGCCGAGACCGGTCAGTTCAACCAGTTGACCAACGACTGGATGATCGCGTTCGCTCCGGCCAACAATCCCAAGGTGGCGGTGGCCGTCGTGGTGCCCGCCCAACCGGGTAGCGACACCGGCGCCTCCACCTCGGGGCCGCCGATGAAGACGATCCTCGGCGACGCCCTGGCGGAGACCCCGTGAGGACGCCGACAGGCCGGGGCGGAACAGTGCAGTACCAGCAGTTCAGAACACCGGAACCGAGCGATAGCAGGCATAGGCTTTGACCCACATGGATCCCAACGAGACGCCGCGTGTCTTCTCCGAGCGCTATGAACTGAACCACCTGATCGCGCGGGGCGGCATGGCCGAGGTGTACCGCGCCCATGACCGACTGCTCGACCGGCCGGTGGCGCTGAAGGTCCTCTTCCCGGAGCTGTCGGTCGACCGCTCCTTCGTCGAGCGCTTCCGTCGGGAGGCCCAGGCGGCGGCCAACCTCTCCCACCCGAACATCGTCCCCGTCTTCGACTGGGGCGAGGACACCGGGACCTACTTCATCGTGATGGAGTTCATCGACGGCCGGCCGCTCTCGTCCATCCTCAAGTCCGCGGGCCCGCTGTCGGCCGAACGCACCGCCGACATCGGCGCCCACGTGGCCGCCGCCCTCGGCTACGCCCACAAGCACGGGGTGGTCCACCGCGACGTCAAGCCCGGCAACGTGCTGATCACCGACGACGGCCAGGTCAAGGTGACCGACTTCGGCATCGCCCGGGCGGTCAACACGGAGGAGAGCCTCACCCAGACCGGCGCGGTCATGGGCACGGCCACCTACTTCTCCCCCGAGCAGGCGGAGGGCCTCGGCGTCGACTCGCGCAGTGACATCTACTCGCTCGGTGTGGTCCTGTTCGAGATGGTGGTCGGACGTCCGCCGTTCCTCGGCGACTCCCCGGTGGCGGTGGCGTCGAAGCACGTCCGTGACCACCCGCCCGCACCCCGCGAGCTCAATCCGCAGATCCCCCCGACCTTCGAGGCCATCATCCTCAAGGCGATGGCCAAGGACCCGGCCTACCGCTACGCCACCGCCGAGGAGCTGCGGGCCGACCTGCTGCGCTTCAACGAGGGACGCAGCGTGCAGGCCATGGACGAGGCCACCGGCCTCATCGGTGTGGCCGGCGCCACCACCGTGGTGGCCGCGTCCGCCGGCATGGACGCCACCCGGTCGGTCGCCCCGGTGGGCGACGCCGGCAACGCCGCGGTGGCCGGCGCCGAGGGCGACGCCCCGGACGAGTCGGGCACCAACCGGACCCGCAACTACGCCATCATCCTCGGCATCCTGGTGGTGATCCTGCTCGTCGCCGGCTACCTGTTCGCCCGCAACCTCGGCTACCTCGGTGGTGACGCGTCGTTCAACCTCCCGTCGGTCGTCGGCCAGCCGGCCGCGGTGGCGACGGCCACACTCCGGTCGGACGGACTCAACGTCACCCAGGTCCAACAGGTCTCGAGCGACGCGCCGGGCACCGTCATCTCCACGAACCCGGTCCCGGACAGCCTGGTCAAGAAGGGGGACACGGTGACCCTGAAGGTCGCCATCGTGGCGCCGCCGGTCCAGGTCACCGTGCCGCCGGGCCTGACCAATACGACCCAGGCCAGTGCCACGGCCATCCTGCAGAGCGCCGGACTGACCGTCACCATCGTCAACAAGACCAGTTCGGCCCAGAAGGGCACGGTGCTGAGCACCAACCCGACCTCGGGCACCAAGGTGGATCAGGGCTCGGCGGTGACCCTCACGGTCTCGTCCGGACCGGCCAACGCCATCGTCCCGTCCCTGGTGGGCCTGTCCCAGGCGGTGGCCGGACAGACACTGGCCAACGCCGGACTCGTCGTGGGCAACGTCACGTCGGTCTCGTCCACCCAGTACCAGCCGGGCCAGGTCGTGTCGTCCAACCCCGGCACCGGAGCGAGTGTCCCGCCGGGCAGTGCGGTCGACATCGCCGTGTCCACGGGCCCACCGGCCACCACGACGACCACGTCGACGTCGACGTCGACCACGACCACGACCTCCACCACCTCGACCACGGCGCCCAAGGGCGGCCAGGGCTGACCCCGTCCGGCCGGCGTCGCGTCAGCCCTCAGGCGGAGACGCCGGCAGCGGCCAGGAAGTTGGCGAGGAGCGACGGCCCCTCCGGGGTGAGCAGCGACTCGGGGTGGAACTGGACGCCCTCGACGGCCAGCGTCCGGTGGCGCAGACCCATGATCACCCCGTCGGAGGTCCGCGCCGTGACCTCGAGTTCATCGGGCACGCTGGAGGGCTCGACCACCAGGGAGTGGTAGCGGGTGGCGGTGAAGGGGTCCGGGAGTCCGGTGAACACCCCGGCGCCGTCGTGGTGGATGGCCGAGGTCTTGCCGTGCATGAGCGTGGGAGCCCGCACGATCTCCCCCCCGAACGCCTGCCCGATGGCCTGGTGGCCGAGGCAGACCCCGAGGATCGGCAGCTCGCCGGCCAACTCCTCGATGACCGCCAGCGAGATCCCGGCGTCCTCGGGACGGCCCGGACCGGGGGAGATGAGTACGGCGTCCGGGGCGGCGGCCCGGATGCCGTCGACGTCGATGGCGTCGTTGCGGTGGACGACGGGCTCGGCCCCGAGCTCGCCCAGCTCCTGGACGAGGTTGTAGACGAACGAGTCGTAATTGTCGATGACCAGCACGCGCGTCGCCATGGGGGCCGATCGTACCGGGCGGTCGGGGGCGGGGACGCCGGGCGCCCCGGCCCGCCGGCACTGGCTATCCTTCGGCTATGGCTACGACGAGCGAGCGGGGTCCCGGCCGGGCACAGAAGAAGAGCGGACGGGTGACCCCGTCCACCAAGGGCGGAGGGTCGGCCTCGGGTTCCATCCAGTCCAACCGCTACACCCCGCCGATCGACCGGAGCACCAAGGTCAGCCCGAGGTGGTTCGGCTTCCTGATCGTCGCCATGTTCGCCCTCGGCGTGCTCGTGGTGATCCTCAACTACGCCGGACTCCTGCCCGGCGGGGTCAACAACCTGTGGCTGGTGGCGGCCATCGGCTGCATTTTCGTCGGCCTGATCCTCGCCACCCGGTACCACTAGCCGGAAGCAGGGCGGGGCGTGACGTCCCGGGGCGCGCCGGAGGCCGGCCCCGCAGGGCCGGCCTCCGTGACGCAGGGCACCCACCGGGGTCGACGGACCCCGTCGGACGTGCTCGGGACGGTCAGCCCAGGCGCTCGATGATGGTGGCGTTGGCCATGCCGCCGCCCTCGCACATGGTGAGGAGGCCGTAGCGGCCATCGGTGCGCTCGAGCTCGTTGAGCAGCGTGGCCATGAGCTTGGCCCCCGACGCCCCCAGTGGGTGGCCGAGGGCGATCGCCCCGCCGTTCACGTTCACCTTGGACATGTCGGCGTCGAACTCCTTGGCCCAGGCCAGCGGCACGGAGGCGAACGCCTCGTTGATCTCGACGACGTCGATGTCGTCCAGGGTCAGCCCGCCGCGCTCGAGCGCCATCTTGGTGGCCGGGATCGGCCCGGTCAGCATGGTGATGGGGTCGGTGCCGGCCACCGCGAACGAGTGGAACCGGGCCCGGGGGGTGAGCCCGAGGGACGACGCCCTCGCCTCGCTCATGATCAGGACGCCGGAGGCGCCGTCGGTGATCTGCGACGAGTTGCCGGCGGTGACCCTGCCGTTCTCCGGCCGGAAGGCCGGCTTCAGCTTGGCGAGCGTCTCGACCGAGGAGTCGGGCCGGATGCCCTCGTCGGTGGTCATGCGCTCGTCGGTGTCCTGGCGCTCGTCGTCCTTGACGGCGACCGGGATGATCTCGCGCTCGAAGCGACCTTCGGCCGTGGCCCGGGCGGCGCGGTGGTGCGACTCGGCCGAGAAGGCGTCGAGGTCCTCGCGGCTGAGGCCCCACTGCTCGGCGATCAGCTCGGCGCCCTCGCCCTGGCCGACCAGGCCGCCGCGCTCGGTGTAGCGGGCCATGGTCCGGGGGCCGAAGGGGAAGCCCAGCTCGCGGACGACCGAAGAGCCCATGGGCGTGCGGGACATGACCTCGACGCCGCCACCGATCACCACGTCGTAGGCGCCGGCGATGACGCCCTGGGCGCCGAAGTGGAGGGCCTGCTGGCTCGAGCCGCACTGGCGGTCGATGGTGGTGGCCGGCACCGACTCGGGGTAGCCGGCGGCCAGGACGGCGCTGCGGCCGACGTTGAGCGACTGCTCGCCCACCTGCATGACGCAGCCCATGATGACGTCGTCGACCAGGGCGGGGTCGAGGTCGTTGCGCTCGACCAGGGCCTTCAGGGCCTCGGAGCCCAGGTCTGCGGCGTGCCAGTTGCGGAGCTTGCCGTTGCGCTTGCCCCCGGGGGTGCGCACAGCGTCGATGATGACGGCCTCAGCCATGGTTAGGTCTCCTTCCGAGGGTCCGGCGGAGGGTTCCTGCCGGCCGTGTTCGGTAGCTGTCTCCGCGGGCCGGGCCCGCCGGGCGTCCACGGTGGTCGCCGGTACCAGAGACTACCGGGACGGGTCCCGGGGGGCCACAGCGTGGCCGTACCAGCCCGGGGCTACGGTCTCCGGGATGACAGGTCGCAGCAAGGACATGGACCGCTGGCTGGGTGACGGCGGGATGGAGCTGATCGGCACCGTGGGCGCGGGGTTCGACGACTACGGGGTCGATGGCGAGGACCTGGGCTGGGTGTCGGGTACGTTCACGCCGGCCCGGCCGGCCTGCAACCCGCACGGGATCGTGCAGGCCGGGGTCCACGGCCTCCTGCTCGACGCCGCCATGAACTTCGCCATCAACGCGGCCCTGCCCGGACGGTCCCGCACCCGGGCCACGCTCGAGATGAAGATCGAGACGATGCGGCCCGCCCAGGAAGGCGGCACGTACGCCCTCCGTGGCCAGGTGGTCCGGATGGCCCGACAGGTGGCCTACGCCGAGGCCTCCGTCACCGACGCCGAGGGCCAGCTGGTGAGCCGGTCGACCGGCACCTTCCTGCTGCACCGGCCCGACGACGGGCCCCCGACGACCGCCTGACTCCCGGCCGCCAGGACCACCTGGGGACGGCGGCGCTCGCGGCAGTCCGCCGCCCAGGTACCCCCGGCGGACGCCGGACGACCGGGAGCGACGTGCGCCTCGAACCTTCCCCACCATCGTCCCCACCCGGGGCCCCGGGGCCCCGGCCCGGCCCGGCGACGCCGTGCCGCATCTGCGGCCGGTCGGTCCGTCCCGGACCGCCGGTCTGCTTCTGCTGCCGCCTGGCCGCCCGTCAGCTGGCCCTTCCCCTGGTGCCCACCGTGGTGGTCGCCGAGTACCGGGTGGGCGACGCGGGTCACGCCCGGCTGCGCGGCTACAAGGACGCCCCGACCGCGGCGGCGCGTGACCTCCACCGGCGCGCGGTGACCCGTGAGCTGGCCGACTGGCTGGGCGGCGCCGGCGGGGCGGTGCTCGACCGCCTCGGTCCGTGGGCGGTGGTGACCCCGGTGCCGTCCACCCGCCGGCCGGGGCCACCGCCGGCCGGGCGGTTGCTCGACGAGGTGCCGACCCTGGCGGCCCGCCACCTCGATCTGCTGGGGCGGGGGAGGGGCGCACCGGACCACCTGGTCGCCTGCCGGGACGGCTTCGCCCCGCTGCCCGGGGTCGACCGGGCGTTCCTCGGCGGGCTCCCCGTGCTGGTGTTCGACGACAGCGTCACCACCGGGGCCCGGTCGCAGTCGGCGGCCGCCACCCTCCGCCTGGCCGGGGCGCACGTCGTGGGCGTGCTGGCGGTGGGCCGGGCGGTCCGGGAACCGTCATGCACTCCCAGATTGCGAGTTGGGCGCTAGCGACCAGGTCGTCGGATGATATACTTGCTTGTAGCAAGCACCTAGATGGCGGGGAGCGGCGAGCCGCCCCCGACCGTCCGGGTGCCCGAGCCGCTGTTCCCCTGACCGACGACCCACCCCGTGCGCCGATGACCACACCGACCACCGCCACCGCTCCACGGACCGACAGCTCGGCGCCGGCCCGCGTCTCCGCGGACCTCGAGCGGTCGCTCACCCAGGTGGGGAGGGCCATTCTCCGGCTCGAGGTCCCCCAGGACGCCCTGCCCGACGGCACCACCGTGACCCGGACGGGCTACTGGGTCCTGGTGCGGGTGGCCGAGGTGGGGCCGGCCCGGCTGTCGGACATCGCCACGACGGTGGAGCTCGACGTGTCGACCATCAGCCGGCAGATACGCGACCTGGTGGCTGCCGGCCTGATCGCCCGCACGCCCGATCCGGCGGACGGCCGGGCGGCGCTGCTGCGCCTGACCGAGCGGGGCACATCGGTCCTCGAGGCGGTGTCCGAGTCCCGGCGCCGCGTCCTGGCCCGGGCCATCGCCGACTGGACGGACGAGGAGCGCAGCGCGCTGGCCAGCGGCCTGTTGCGGCTCGACGCCGGACTGCACGACACCCGGGCCGCGGCGGGCGCCCACCACACGGACGACACGACCGACGAGGGGACCCGATGAGCATCGACGCCGAACCCACCAGCCGTGCCGGGGGCCGGCCCGACGACGCCCCCGTGCCCCCGGGGGCCGACGCCGCAACGACCGCCGTCGAGCCGGGCGAGGACCAGGGGGCCCGGCCGGACGGCGGCGGTCCGGTGGTGGCCCTGTCGCACCGCCAGATCATGATCATCTTCAGCGGGCTGATGCTGGGGATGTTCCTCGCCGCCCTCGACCAGACGATCGTCGGCACCGCCCTGCCGACCATCGTCAACAGCCTGCACGGCCTCAACCACATGAGCTGGGTGGTGACTGCCTACCTCCTGACGTCGACGATCTCGACCCCCCTCTACGGCAAGCTGTCCGACCAGTTCGGCCGCAAGGGCATCTTCCAGTTCGCCATCGTCGTGTTCCTGGTGGGCTCGGCGCTCGCCGGGCTCAGCCAGAACATGGCGCAGCTGATCGCCTTCCGGGGTGTGCAGGGCCTGGGCGCCGGCGGCCTCATGGCCATGGCCATGACGATCATCGCCGACGTGGTCTCGCCCCGCGAGCGCGGCCGCTACCAGGGGTACTTCGGCGCCACCTTCGCACTGTCGTCCATCGCCGGGCCGCTGCTGGGCGGCGTCTTCACCGAGCACCTGTCGTGGCGGTGGATCTTCTACATCAACCTGCCCATCGGCATCGTGGCCCTGGTCGTCACGTCCGTCGTGCTCAAGCTGCCGTTCCGCCGTCAGTCGCACCGCATCGACTTCCTCGGCGCCGGGCTCATGATGGTCGGCGTCACCGCCGCCCTGCTGGTCACGGTGTGGGGAGGGACCCAGTACCCCTGGGGCTCGCCGCTGATCGTCGGCATGCTGCTGCTCTCGGCCACCTTCATCGGGGCGTTCGTGGTGTGGGAGCACTACGCCGCCGAGCCCATCCTGCCGCCCTCGCTCTTCCGCATCGGCGTCTTCCGGACGGCCTCCACCGTCAGCTTCCTGCTGTCGATGGTCATGTTCGGCGCCATCATCTACCTGCCGCTCTACCTGCAGCTCGTCGATGGCGTGTCGCCCACCGTGTCCGGCCTCCTGATGGTCCCCCTGATGCTCGGCCTCCTGGCCTCGTCGATCGCCTCGGGCCAGATCGTGACCCGCACCGGGGTCTACAAGCCGATGCCCATCGTCGGCTCGACCCTCGTCATCATCGGGATGTGGCTGCTCTCCCACCTCGGCCTGCACACGTCGCACCTCACGATGAGCCTGTACGTCGTGGTGCTCGGCGCCGGTATGGGCATGACCATGCAGATCATGATCCTGGCCACCCAGAACGCCGTGCCGGCCGACTCGATCGGCACCGGCACGGCGGCGGTCACGTTCTTCCGCTCACTCGGGGGCGCCTTCGGCACCTCACTGTTCGGGGCGATCTTCGTCGCCGGCCTGACCCGGTGGATCCCGCTGCTGGTGCCGGGTGCGGCCGCCGCCGGCATCCACGTGCAGGGCAACTTCGCCATGAGCCCGGCCGATCTCCACGCCTTCCCGCCGGCCATGCAGCACGGGATCCTCGACTCGTTCGTGCGGTCGCTGCACACCGTGTTCCTGGTCGGCGTGCCCATCGCCGTCGTCATGCTCATCGCCGCCCTCTTCCTGAAGCAGCTGCCCCTGCGCTCGGACTCGGGCCTGGAGCGCCCGACCGAGGACCTGGCCATGTCGATGGGCGAGGTCGGCTCGTCGGACGCCGAGATCGACGAGGGCGTCATCGACCAGGAGCTGTCGCTCGGGTAGCGGTCCGGACGCGGGGCGCGGCCACGGCACGCCGGCCGCGCTCCGACTAGAACCGGGGGCATGGACCTCCGCATCTTCACCGAGCCCCAGCAGGGCGCCTCCTACGACGACCTCCTGGCCGTGGCCCGGGCCGCGGAACAGCACGGCTTCGACGCCTTCTTCCGGAGCGACCACTACCTGGTCATGGGGGGCGGTGACGGACTGCCCGGCCCGACCGACGCCTGGATCACCCTGGCCGGCATCGCCCGCGAGACGTCGACCATCCGCCTCGGCACCCTGGTGACGGCGGCCACCTTCCGGTTGCCCGGCCCGCTGGCCATTACCGTGGCCCAGGTCGACGCCATGAGCGGGGGACGGGTCGAGCTCGGCATCGGGGCCGCCTGGTACGACGCGGAGCACACCGCCTACGGGATCCCCTTCCCCCCGATGGGGGAGCGGTTCGAGCGGCTGGAGGAGGAGCTGGCCATCCTGACCGGGCTGTGGTCGGCACCGGACGGCGTCGCCTTCTCGTTCGACGGCACCCATTACCGGCTGGAGGACAGCCCGGCCCTGCCCAAGCCGGTGCAGCGCCCCGGGCCGCCGATCATCATCGGAGGATGGGGCCCGAAGCGCACCCCGCGCCTGGCCGCCACCTACGCCGCCGAGTTCAACCTGGCCTTCGCCTCGGCCGAGGACACGGCCGTGCAGTTCGAGGTCGTGCGCGGCGCCTGCCGGGCCGCGGACCGCGAGCCGGGCACGCTGACCCTGTCGGCGGCCCAGGTGGTCTGCTGCGGTCGCGACGACGCCGAGATCGCCCGACGGGCGACGTCCATCGGGCGCGAGGTCGACGAACTGCGCACCAACGGCCTGTGCGGTCGGCCCGAGGAGATCGTGGACAAGCTGGGGCGCTTCGCCGGGATCGGCGCCACGCGTGTCTACCTGCAGGTCCTCGACCTGTCCGACCTCGACCACCTCGCCCTGCTGGGCGAGGAGGTGCTGCCCCGGGTCGCCGGCCTCTGAACGGCCGCCCGTCGGTGTCCGGTCAGGCGGCGAGCGCGTCCAGGCCCCACCGCTCGGCCACCAGTTCCAGGGAGCGCGAGCGCGTGGCCAGGTCGTGGGCCCGGGTGGACAGCATCAGCTCGTCGGCCCCGGTGCGCTCGACCAGCGCGTCCAGGCCCCGCTGCACGGTGGCCGGGTCGCCGACCACGTGCTCGGCGGTCATCGACCCGACGAGCGCCCGCTCCGCCTCGGTGTAGGGGTAGGCGGCGGCCTCCTCGGGGGAGACGACCGGCGACGGTCGCCCGGTCCGCAGGTGGAGCATGGCCAGCGCCGACGGGCCGGCCAGGTACCGGGCCTCGTCGTCGGAGTCGGCGCACAGGGCCGAGGCGGCCACCATCACGTAGGGCTCGTCCAGCAGGCCGGTGCGGCGGAAGTTCGACCGGTAGAGGGCGACGGCCTCGTCGACCAAAGCCGGGGCGAAGTGGAACGCGAAGCTGAAGGGCAGGCCCAGCAGGCCGGCCAGTTGGGCGCTGAAGGTCGACGAGCCCAGCAGCCAGACCTGGGGCAGGTAGCCGCGCCCGGGCACCGGTGCCGGCACGGTCGGAGGTCCGTCGGACGGCACCAGGTACCCGAGGAGCTCCACGACGTCCTGCGGAAAGTGCTCGGCTCCGAGGTCGGCACTGCGGCGCAGCGCCCGCGCCGTGGCCGGGTCGGTACCGGGTGCCCGTCCGAGGCCGAGGTCGATCCGGCCGGGGTGGAGCGCCTCCAGGGTGGCGAACTGCTCGGCGACGACCAGGGGGGCGTGGTTGGGCAGCATCACGCCGCCGGCACCGACCCGCAGGGTGGTGGTGGCGTCGGCCAGGTGGCCGACGAGCACGGCCGGCGCCGAACTGGCCACCGAGGGCATGCCGTGGTGCTCGGCCACCCACAGCCGGCGGTAGCCGAGGGTCTCGACGATCCGCGCCAGCCGGGTGGTGTCGGCCAGGGCGTCGGCCGCGCTCGACCCCTGGGCCACCGTGGCGAGGTCGAGCACCGAGAGTCTGGTCATGACAGGTGCAACACCCCGGCGCCGCGGATGCTTCCGGGCGCGCCCTCCGGATGGTGTGCGCCCCAGGTGGTGCGCGCCCCTCAGGTGGTGGTCACGATCTCCTCGATGCGCTCGAGCGTCCGGGCCATGTTGGCCGCGGTCTTGGTCGGCAGTCCGCCGAGCTTGAGCAGCGCCCGCTGGTGGTCCCGGCTGATGTCCCAGCTTTCGCGGACCAGGGTGCCGCCCTCGACCGGTTCCAGTTCGTACCGCCAGATCCGGCCGGCGACGAACTTGCCGACGAAGCCGGGCGGCCGGCTCTGCCAGGCGATGCGTCGGCAGTCCTCGAACTCGATCACCGTCGACTCCATCGAGTAGGGGACGCCCATCTTCATGGACATCCCGAACGTCGACCCCGGGCCGAGCTGGTGCGTGGTGTCGGGCTTCACCTGCCGGACGGTGCCCGACCCGTCGATCTCCGGATGGCGTGCCGCGTCGGCCAGCAGGGCGAAGATCGCCGCCGGGCCCGCCGGGATCACCCGTTCCACCGCTACGACGTCGCCGTCCATGGTGCGCTCCTCCGTGCTCTCGGTCGTGGCCCCACCCGTCGTGAGCCTACGCCCGGGCCCGGGGGCCGCACCGGGCTGGCATCATCGAGGAGTGCCACCACCCCCGCTGACCGCCGCCGTGACGGAGCTCGCCGCCGCCGACCCGGTCCTCGCCGGCCTGATCGACCGGCACGGACCGCCCCCGCCCCGACGGCGGGTGCCGGTGGCCCGGCGCTTCGACCACCTGGCCCGGGGCATCGTCTACCAGCAGCTGGCCGGCCGGGCCGCCGCCTCGATCCACGGCCGGATGGTCGAGGCCCTGGGCGGCACGGTCACGGCCGAGCGGGTGCTCGCCACCCCCGAGGCCGAGCTGCGCGCCTGCGGGCTGAGCGGGGCCAAGACGGCCTCGCTGGTCGACCTCGCCGACAAGGTGGCCTCGGGTGAGGTGGCGCTGGAGCGGATGGGTCGCCTGTCCGACGACGACGTGGTGGCGCACCTGACCGTGGTCCGGGGGATCGGCCCGTGGACGGCCCAGATGTTCCTGATGAACGCCCTCGGCCGCCTCGACGTGTGGCCGACGGGGGACTACGGCGTGCGGGCCGGGTTCGCCCGGGCCTGGGGGATGGACGCGCTGCCCGAGCCGAAGGACCTGCATGGGCTGGGCGAGCCGTTCCGGCCCTTCCGCAGCGTGGTGGCCTGGTACTGCTGGCGGGCGGCCGACGAGGGTTAGCGGGGTCGCCCGGCCTGGTCGGGTGCGGCCTGCAGGGCCCGGCAGATGTCGCCGAAGTGGCCCGGGTCGGGACGGCGGGTGCACTCGAGGCTGACCGAGTCGGCGACACCCGCCACCTTGGCCCGGATGAGCGGTGCGATCTCGTCCCGGCGGCCCACCACGGCGATGGACTCGACCATCTCGTCGGTGACCAGCTCCGCCATGTCGTCCCACCGCCCCTCCTTGGACAGGGCGTTGAGGCGGGGGTGGAGGTCCCCCCAGCCGTCGCACTCGAGCACGCGGGCGTACGCCGGCGTGGACCCGTAGAAGGCCAGCTGGCCCCGCACCGTGGCGATGGCCTCGTCGAGCTCCGCCCCGGTGTCACCGGTGGCGACCATCACCACCACCGTCACCTCGAGCGCGGAACGGTCCCGGCCCGCGCCGGCCAGGCCCTCGGCGATGGTCGGCAGGGTCAGCCCGGTCAGGGATGCCCGGGTGGCGAACGGGTGGACCAGGATGCCGTCGGCGACCTCGGCCGCCACCCGGGTGAGGTGGGGACCGACCGCGCCGAGGCGGATCCGGGGATGGCCGTGGACGGCCGGCCCCGGGTCGAAGGCGGGCGGCATGAGGGTGTGGGTGTAGAACTCCCCCCGGAAGTCGAGCGGCGCGGTGCCGTCCCAGGCGTCCCAGATGGCCCGGACGGCGGTCACCAGCTCACGCAGCCGGGCGGCCGGTCGCGACCAGGGCATGGAGTAGCGGCGTTCGATGTGGGGACGGACCTGGGTGCCCAACCCGAGGGTGAACCGCCCGGCCGACACGTCCTGGAGGTCGCGGGCCACCGTGGCCAGCAGCATCGGGGTCCGGGCGAAGGCGATGGCGATGGCCGTACCCAGTTGCAGGGTCGAGGTGCGGTCGGCGGCCAGCACCAGGGGGAGGAACGGGTCGTGACGGGTCTCGTAGGTGCAGGCACCGTCGAAGCCGGCGGCCTCGAGCTCGGCGAACAGCTCGCCGGCCGTGGCCAGCTCGGGGACCGGGACCGTGGTGAGGACCTCCATCGGCCGGCTCAGCCGGTGTAGCCGGCGGTGAGCGAGGTGAACTCCCACGGCGTCTGGGCGATGCCGCTGCACGAGTTGCCCGGGGCCGTTCCCGACGGGCAGGACCGGTCCCGGTCCAGCATCCAGAACGTGACCCGGGCCAGGTGGTTCGCCGTGGCGTAGGCGAGGATCGTCTGGTAGTCGGCCACGCTGACGGTCTCGTCCGACTCGTCGGTGACGCCGTTCATGGACGAGATGCCCATGTGGGCGTAGGCCGTGGCCGAGTCGACGCCGTAGGCGGCCATGAGGTCGGCGTGGAGCCCCTCGGCCGCGGCCACGCTGGTGGCGCCCATGTCGGTCTCGGGCACCCCGAAGTCGAAGGGCATGATCGTCCATGCGTAGGGCAGCAGGCCCACCGACGCGGCGTCGGCCAGCAGGCTGCGACCGTGGGCGTCCGGCCCGGTGGGGGTGGTGCCGAAGGTCAGCGTGATCTCCACGGACGGGTCGTCGACCTGGACCTGCCTCAGCGCCGTCACCACCCGCAGACGGGTCGCCGCCTTGGTGAACTCGCCGTGCTCGATGTCGATGTCGATGGCGTGCAGCCCGTAGGCGTCGATGACCGACTCGTAGGCGCCGGCCAGTGCGGCCGGTGACTTGCAGACGGTGCCGAGCTTCCGGCCCGACCATCCGCCGAAGGAGACCGAGACGTCGCCCCCGGCGGCGCGTATGGCGGCGATCGACGCGGCGTCGCTGCCGCCGAGCAGGGGCCGGTTGCCGTCCCACTCCGGCGAACAGCCCTTGCCGGAGAGCATGAAGGCCAGGGTGAACCCGCGGACTCCCGTGGCGGCCATGACCGTGGAGGGATCCGGCGGGTTCCCCCACCCGAGCGTGAGGTAGGGCGCCGCCCGGCTGACCGGCGGCGGGGCGGCGGCGGCGGGGCGGGCCGACAGCACCAGCGGCGGCGCCACCAGGGCCACCAGCCCGATGAGCACCCAGGTGCCCCTCGGTCGCCGGCCGGGGGTCCGTCGTCGTGTCGGTGCTGCCTGGATCATGGTCGGCCCCTTCCGGCGCGGCGGGCTGCCCGCACCGGTCGCGAACCTATCCGGCCCGGCCGGGCCGGGCTGTCGGGTCCCCGGGCGCAGCTCCCACCGCCGTGTCGCAATTCCGCCAGTCATCGGGCCTCAGATCGGCCACACTGTGACCGTGTACGACGACCCGGACCGCTGCTACCTCGCCGTGCAGTCGCGTGACCCGCGCTTCGACGGGTGGTTCGTGACCGCGGTGACCTCGACCGGCATCTACTGCCGGCCGAGCTGTCCGGCCCGGACCCCGTTCCGGCGCAACGTCCGCTTCCTGCCGACGGCGGCGGCGGCCCAGCGGGCCGGGTTCCGCGCCTGTAAGCGGTGCCGGCCCGACGCCACGCCGGGGTCGCCCCAGTGGGACGTCCGGGCCGACGTGGTGGCCCGGGCCATGCGGCTCATCGCCGACGGGGTGATCGACCGGTCCGGGGTACCGGGACTGGCCGCCGAGCTCGGCTACAGCGTCCGCCAGGTCGAACGACTGCTGCTCGCCGAGGTGGGTGCCGGACCGGTGGCGCTGGCCCGCGCCCAGCGCGCCCAGACGGCCCGGGTCCTGATCGAGACCACCCCGCTGCCCATGGCCGACGTGGCCTTCGGCGCCGGCTTCGCCAGCATCCGCCAGTTCAACGACACCGTCCGTGCCGTGTTCGGCGCGCCACCCTCCGCCCTGCGGGCCCGGAGGTCGGCCCGCTCCGCCGAGTCCACGGCCGGGTCGCTGGTGGTCCGGCTGCCCTTCCGGCGGCCGCTCCGGCCCGACAACCTGTTCGGCCACCTGGCCGCCACCGCGGTGCCCGGGGTCGAGGAGGTGGTGGGCGCCACCTACCGGCGGACGCTGCGCCTGGCCCACGGTCCCGGGGTGGTGGCCCTGACCCCGGCGCCGACCCACATCACCTGTCGTGTCGACCTGGCCGACGTAGCCGACCTGACCACGGCCATCGCCCGCTGCCGGCGCCTGCTCGACCTGGATGCCGACCCCGAGGCCGTCGACCGCGCCCTCGCCGGGGACCCCGTGCTCGGCCCGCTGGTCGCCGGGGCGCCGGGGCGCCGGGTGCCCCGTACGGTGGACGGTGCGGAGTTCGTCGTGCGTGCGGTACTCGGCCAGCAGGTGTCGACCGCTGCGGCCCGCACCACGACCGCGGCACTCGTGTCGGCCCACGGCGACCCGGTCGACGACCCGGCCGGCGGACTGACCCACCTCTTCCCGACCCCGGAGGAGCTGGTGGACGCCGAGCCGGCGCTGCCCGCCACGCGCCGGCGCACGCTGGCCGCCGTGGTGGACGTGCTGGCCTCGGGTCGCCTCGACGTCGGTCCGGGGGCCGACCGGGACCGGTCGCGGGCGGCGCTCGCCGCCCTGCCGGGCGTCGGCCCCTGGACGGTCGAGATGGTGGCCCTGCGCGCCCTCGGTGACCCCGACGCCTTTCCGGCCACCGACCTGGGCGTGCGGCGGGCCGCGGCCGCGCTGCGCCTCCCGACGGCGCCGGCGGCCCTGCGGGACCGCGCCGGGGCGTGGCGCCCGTGGCGGGCCTACGCCGTCCAGCACCTGTGGGCCGCCACCGACCACCCCGTCAACCGGTGGCCACCACCACCTCGGACCACCCGCACCACCGATCGCCACCTGTCCGGACCACGACGCGCCGCTGCGGCGCAGGAGGAGCCCATCCGTGCCTGACCCATCCACCACCGACACCCTGTTCACCCTCATCGACAGCCCGGTCGGCCCGCTGACGCTGGTGTCGCGCGCCGGCCGGCTCACCCACCTGGCCATGGACGGGCAGACGCACGCCGTCCCGCCGCCCCCGGGCAGCCGCCGGGACGACGATGCCTTCACCGACGTCGTCGGCCAGCTCGATGAGTACTTCGCCGGTGAGCGCGTCGGGTTCGACGTGCCGCTCGACCTGTCGGGCACCACGTTCCAGCGGGCCGTGTGGACGCAGCTGTGCGCCATCCCCTACGGCCGGACGATCAGCTACGGCGAGCTGGCCCGCCGGGTGGGCCGGCCGAGGGCGGCGCGTGCCGTCGGGTCGGCGAACGGGCACAACCCGGTCGCACTGATCGTGCCGTGCCACCGGGTCATCGCCGGTGACGGCGGCATCGGCGGCTACGGCGGCGGCACCGACCGCAAGATGGTGCTGCTGGACCTGGAGCGGACGCACCTGGCCGACGCCGGCTGACGGCCGCCCCGTACCGGCCGGTCGCCGGACGGGCGGCCCGCCGTAGTGTTGTCCCGATGGGACCGGCCACGGAAGGATCGTCGGGGGAGGGGCACGATGACGTGGTGGCCGTCGTGGTGGTCGACCACGGCTCGCGCCGGGCGGAGTCCACGACCTCGTTCGAGGAGTTCGTGCGCTCCTCGGCGGACCGCCTGCCCTACCCGATCGTCGAACCGGCCCACATGGAGCTGTCCGAGCCGTCGATCGCCACCGCCTTCGACCGGTGCGTGGCGCGGGGCGCCACCACGGTGGCCGTGGCGCCGTGGTTCCTCGGCCCGGGCCACCACTGGGACCGGGACATCCCGGCTCTGACGGCCGAGGTGGCGGGGCGGCACCCGGGCGTCCGCTGGCTGGTGGCCGCGCCGCTCGGGCCCGATCCGCTCCTCCTGGAGCTGGTGGACCGGCGGGTGACCCGGTGCCTCGAGCACGCCGCCGGTCGGGCGGAGGCGTGCGGGGCGTGCGCCGGCACGGGTCGCTGCACGCTCCACTGAGCGGTCGCGCCGCCGGGCGGCGGAAGTGGACGAGCTACTGGCTGCAGCGGTCGCCCAGCCACGGCTGCTCACCGTCGAGGGCGTAGAGGGCGACGGCCACCGAGTCCTGCTCGGGCTTGGTCGCCTCGTTCGGCGGGACCCCGACCAGGAGCCCGAGCCCGGCGGCCGAGGCGGCCGTGTTCCAGGTGGACTGGCTGAACTGGAACGCCCCCATGTAGAGGCCGTTGGGGGAGACGATGCTGTAGTCGCCCCCGGACTCGGCCTGGACCACGCAGGTCAGGAAGGAGTTGAGCGCCGGGTCGGCCAGGTTCGGATAGGGGTCACCGTTCGAGGCGGGGGCCGGGGGTGCCGGGGTGCCCCCGGTCGACGGGGCCGTGACGGTGGCCGGTGGGCGCGAGGCGATGGTGGCCGAGGTGGTGCTCGGCGTCGCCACCTTCGGCGCGCGGGCCACGGCGGCCGCGGCCGCCCGGTCCAGGGCCGCCTGTTGGGCGGACACGGCGGCGGCCAGCTGCCCGGTGACCTGGGCCTGTTGGGCCTGCAGTGAGGCGGCCGCGGCGGCCGCCCGGTCCAGGGCCGCGGACTGTCGGGCCTGGTCGGCCCGGTCCTGCGCCTGGCGCGCCTGGAGGGCCGACTCCTGGGCCTGGAGGGCGTGCTGGGCCGTGTGCAGCTGGTCCATCTGGGTCGTGATGTTGCCCACGGCCAGGCTGGCGTACTCGCTCGCCGCCTGGGCCCGGGACGAGCCACCGGCGAACAGGGTGGTGTCACTGCTCGACGAGTCGGCACCCGAGTCGATGTAGGACTGGATGGCCTGGCTCTGGACCACGTGCAGGTGCTGGGCGAGGTCGCGCTGGTCTGCGGCCAGCTGCTGGTTCAACTGGTCGATGGCCTGGGTGTCGGCGGCCACCTCGGCCGAAACCACCGAGGTCTCCTGGCGGGCGGCGTCGACCTGGAGCTGTTCGAGCACCAGACGCTGGGACACGGTGGCGGCCTGGGACTGGAGGCTGCCGATGGTGTCGGCGCCGACGGGACGGAGTCCCGCCCCGAGGGGCAGGCATGCGGCGACCACCAGCAGGGGGAGGCACAGGGCCCGGAACGATCGACGGGCCCGCCTCGCTGCGTCTGGCCCCGTCAACGGGGTCGATCCGGAGCGAAACACGAGACCACGAATCTACCGGGCGGTGGGTGCGGCCGACAAGCCGCCCCGGAACCCCTGGTCAGGGAGGTGCCCGGAAATGTGCCGTTCGGCCCTGCCCGCCCCGGCGGAGCCGTCGTAGGTTCACCCCAGCGTGGGAGGAGGGACCATGGCACGCTACGACGACCAGTTCATGCGGCACACCGATGCGTTGGCCTGGAACATGGAACACGACCCGGGACTGCGGTCGACCATCGTGGGGGTGACGTGGCTGGACGCCCGTCCCGACCTGGAGGTGCTGACCGCCCGGCTCGACCGGGCCACCCGGATCGCCCCGCGGTTCCGCCAGCGCCCGGTGCGCCCACCCGGCCTGTTCGCCACGCCCCGCTGGGTCGACTGCGACCTCGACCTGTCCATCCACCTGCGGCGGATCGACGCCCCCCACCCGCACACGCCGCGTACGGTCGTCGAATTCGCCCGGTCCGAGGCCATGACCGAGTTCGACCCCAGCCGTCCGCTCTGGGCCATGACCCTCATCGAGGGCCTGGAGGGTGACCGGGCGGCCCTGGTCCTGAAGCTCCACCACTCCCTGACGGACGGCCTCGGTGCCGTGCAGCTGGGCTACCTCCTCTTCGAACTCGTGCCCGAGCCGGAGCCCGTGGTGCCGGTCGAGGACGTCGGGCCCGAGCCGGTGCCGAGTGGACCGGAGCTGACCCGCGAGGCCCTGCTCCGCTCGGTGCGCAGCCTGGCCTCGACGGCCCGGGGCGGCGTGGGCCGGATCGTGCCCACCGCCACCACGACGGTGCGCCATCCGGTGCGCTCGACGCTGGACGTCCTGGCCACCGCCAGCTCGCTCGGCCGGTTCGTCATGCCGGTGTCGGACACGCTGTCGCCGATCATGCGTCGCCGTGGCCTCGGACGCCACCTGGACATGATCGAGGTCGACGTCGCCGAGCTGAAGGCCGCCGGCGCGGCCGTGGGTTCGACACTCAACGACGCATTCGTGGCATCGGTGACCGGGGGCCTGCGCCGGTACCACGCGCTGCACGGGACCGCGGTCAAGGACCTCCGGGTGACGATGCCCATCTCCATGCGCCGGGAGTCGGACCCGGTGGGTGGCAACCGCATCACGCTCGAACGGTTCACCGTGCCGGTCGGCGAGGCCGACCCGGGCGCACGGGTGCGGATGACGGGCTGGTTGTGCCGCGCCGCCCGCTACGAGGAGGCGCTGCCGCTGTCGGACGCGGTGGCCGGCGTGCTCAACCTGCTGCCCTCCGGGGTGGTCGGCTCGATGCTCAAGCACGTCGACTTCCTGGCCAGCGACGTGCCCGGGGTCCCGGTGGACCTCTACCTGGCCGGTGCGCGCGTGACCGGTTACTACGCCTTCGGCCCGACCACCGGGGCGGCCCTCAACGTGACGCTCCTCTCCTACTGCGGGACGTGCTGCGTCGGGGTCAACGTCGACACGGCGGCGGTGCCCGATGCGGGCGTGCTGGTCGACTGCCTCCGGCAGGGCTTCGACGAGGTCCTGACCCTGGCCGGGGAGCACCGTCCGGCGACGTCGCCCCTGGCCGAGTCCGAACGGCCGGCCGCGCCGGCAGCGGACGACGGTGGGGACGAGGGGGAGGGCCCGACCCTCCGCGCCGTCCACTGACCGGACGTACCGCCGCCTGGGGCGCCGACGGGGAGCCGCCGCCCGCGGTCAGCGCCCGGACGCCGCCGGGACGGATGCCGCGGGGCTGACGACCCAGCGGAAGGCGGTCCCGAGCAGCCGCGCCGAGGGCCGCACGGCCAGGAGGTCGCCGGCGGGCAGCGACGGCAGGCGCAGCTGGCGACGGGCCCAGGTGGGCAGGACGCCCTGGGCGGCCCCGACCAGCAGGCCGTAGGTGGCGACCTCGTGGGGCCACCGGCCGACGCCCCGCAGCACGAAATTGCGGGCGTCCCGGGCTTCGGGGGTGAAGCGGAGCCGCGGCCGGACCGACACGAAGTAGGCGCCGAGTTCGACGGTCGACCGGGGCACGTCGACGGCACCGAGGTCGCGGGCCACCCCGGCCATCCGGTCCAGGTACTCGTCGGCCTCCGCCGGCGTCGGCGGCGACGGGGCGTAGACCCGCGCGGCGGCCAGGAAGCTCGACACCTCGGCGGCGTGGACCCAGGTGAGCAGGTCCGGGTCGGTGGCGGCGTACGGGCGTCCGTCGGAGGCCACGCCCCGGACGTGCCCGTGGACCCGGCGCACGCGGTCGATGGCGACCCGGGCCTCGTCCACGGTGCCGAACGTGGTGGTCCCGAGGAACGAGGCCGTGCGCTCGAGCCGGCCGAGCGGGTCGCTGCGGTAGTTGGAGTGCTGGGCCACACCGGCCATGGCCAGCGGGTGGAGCATCTGGAAGAGGAGGGCCGACAGGCCGCCGATCAGCATGGCGGGAAGGTCGCCGTGGACGCGGCGGACGACCGAGTCGGGGGCGATGTAGGCGAGGTCCGGATCGAGGCAGGGGGCCGGTGGTTCACGGGTCATGCCCATCGACCGGCGCACCTGGACGAGGGCCTGGGCCCGCACCTGCTCGATGCCGCCCACGGTCACGGCTCGACCGACGGCGTGCGCCTCGGCGATCTGCGCCCGCGGGTCCATCCGACGACCCTACCAACCGCGTTCTCCTTCCCGGCCCCACGTCCCGGCGCCACCTGCGGCGCCCCGGGGTCAGCCGGGGTCGGCGACGACCAGCTCGGAGGCCCCGGTGAGCGGGTCGGCGGCCAGGTCACCGGCCACGGACGTGAGCCGCCGGGGTGTGGCGTGCTCGAGCAGGTCGGGACAGCGCGGGCCGCCACCGGCCCGGGCGTCGGCGTCGGTGGCCCGTCCGAGCGCCACCGTCTCGTCGAGCAGGGCACGGGCGTCGGCTCCCAGGAGCGCGAGGTCGTCGGACACGAGTGCCATCCCGCCGGACAGACCCACCGTGTGGGCCCAGGTGCGGGCGGCGGCCGGCGACAGGCCGGTGCCCTCGGTGCGCAGCATCACGCAGTCGGGATCGTTGAGCCACAGGCGACGGTGCATGTAGGCGCGGGTGAGGGTGTTCGTGAATGCGTGGGCGGTGGCCGGCTGGGAGCCGAGGTAGCCGGCCACCACCTCGGCCGACGGGTCGAGCGACCAGGTCGGGGCGACGTCGGGGCCGATGCGGTTGGCGTCCACCAGGCCGACCACGTTGGCCAGGGGCACCCCGCACCCCAGCAGGAACGCGTCCGGGCCGGCACCCCGGCGGATGGCGGCGAACCCGTCGCGCACCCGCTCGGCCGGCGTCCGGGCCGGGTCGACGTAGCCGCCGTCGACGCTCGGCGAGAAGGTGAAGTCCAGCTTCAGGTAGGGGAACCCGGCGTCCACCACCGCCGCGGCCACGGCCTCGAGGTGGGCGGCCACGCCGGGATGGGTGGTGTCGAGGCCGTACATGAACCCGTCCTCGCCGCCTCCCCACGGCGGGTTCCACCACGTCCGCAACGGTCCGGTGTCGACGCCGTCGACGAGGTGCCGGGCGATCCAGTCCGGGTGGTGGCGCACCACCTCGGAGTCGGGGGCGACCAGGAAGGGGGCGAGCCACAGGCCGGGGGTGCGACCCGACGCCCGGATCGACCCGGCGAGGCCGGCGAGGTCCGAGGGGAAGCGGGCGTTGGTGTCGAGCCAGTCGCCGATGGCGGCCTGGTAGCCGTCGTCGATCTGGAAGACGTCGAACGGCCACGGGTCGGCGAGCGCCAGGTTGGACGCGATGTCGGCCTCGGTCACGTCGTGGAAGTACTGGTACCAGCTGCACCAACCCACCTGGAAGGGCGCCGCCGTCCGGGCCCCGCCCACCCGGCCGGCCAGGTCGGCCCACCGCTCGAGCAGCGCGGAGGCCTCCGCCGCCGCCCCGGTCTCGACGTGCACGGCGTGGAGCTGGCGGCGCCCGCCGGCCTCGAGGACCGCGTCGCCCAGGAAGGCCTCGACCCGGACCTCGACGGTGCCGTCGACCTCGGCGACGCGCAGCGTCCCGTCGTGACGGTCACCCCCGTCGAAGCCCACGAGCACGCAGGTCGAGCCCGGTCCGGGGTCGTCGGCCAGCACCGTCACCCACTCCGACCGGAGCTCACCGGTCCGTGCCCGGCGCTGGTCGGCGTGGTGCACGGCCTGGAGGAAGGGGAAGTCGGCCCGGATCGAGGGGTCGACGTCGACGCCGACCACGCCGACGCCGGTCGGGCTCCAGGACTGGTAGCCGTTGCGCAGCAGCCGCACCGGACCCCGCCCCCCGGCCACGCCGTAGACGAACGAGACCGAGCGCACCCGCACGGCGCGGTCGCCCCGGGTGGCGACCGACCACTCCAGGCCGAAGTCGTGCAGCTCGAGGTCGACCTCGAGCGGACCGAGTCCGAAGGCCTGGCCCGTGCCCTCGAGGTCCGCCACCTCCACACGGGTGCCGGCGGGTTCGGACAGTTCGGCCTCGAGTCGGAGCGGCAGCAGGTGCACGTCACCCACCGTAGAGGCGCCGGCCCCGGCGCGCCGGGGCCGGCGGAGGCGCGCCGACCAGGGGGTTCCACCCCGTCGGGCGGCACGAACGTCTGTTCGCTACCGTCTCCGCATGGAGCGGATCGGGGTGGACGGCCACCTCCTCGGGTGGGAGCGGCGCGGCGCCGGCGCCGTCCTCGAGGTGGCGGATGGGGGGAGCCGCGGTGCCCGGGCACCGACGACGACGTTCGTGATGGGCGTCCACCACGACCGGCTCCGCGTCGAGCTGGCCCTGCCGCCGACGTCGCGGACGGTCGACGTGTCCCTCCAACCCGACCTGTTCGGCCAGGTGATGCCCGTCGGTCCGGGCCCGTGCGCCGACGGCTCGGCCGGGGCGACGGTGGCGCGGTGGATCGTGTCCCTGGCCGACGGGACCCGGATGTGGCGCCCGGCCGACCCCGTCGCGGTCGGCCTGCTGGCCGTGGTCGGAGGCGCGGCGCTGCCCCTGCTCGGTGCCGCCTACGACACGGGGGCGGCGACGGTGCGCGAGGTGCCCCGGTGGGCCGCACCGCTGCTCGGGGCGGCGACACCCCGGGCCGCGGTGCGGGCCGCCTTCGGCGTCAAGGGCACGAAGGCGGTGGCACGTGCCCTGGTCAGCGGGCTCGTGGTGCCCCACGCCGACTCCGCCGACGGGACGGCGCGGGTCGGGCCGGCCCCTCCCTCCGGGACGGTGGCCCTCCACCGTGTGGCGGTGGCGCTGATGGGCGCGCCGGTACTCGAGCCGGACCGGCTGGCCGCGGTGCTGGCCGCCGACGGCCCGGCCGCGCCCCCCGAGCGGTGGCCGGACGGGGCGGGCGTCACCGTCGGGCGCGCCCTGGCGTCCCGCCTGGGGCCCGCCTGCGCCGGACGGGTGCTCAACGAAGCGGTGACGACCGGGGACGGCATGGCCGTGCTGGACGAGCTGTGCCGGCTCTACCCGGGCGTCGCCGACCAGCTGCCGGCCCGGCCGCCCACGCGCCTGGTGGCGCTCCGGGACCTGTGCCGCAGCCTGCTGCCGCTCGACCCCGACCCATCAGCCGCCCGGTGGGGTCGTGTGCCCCGGTCACCCTCGGCGCGGGCGGCGCCGGTCCGGACCGGTCCGGTGGTGGAGCGCGCTGGACGACCGGCCCGGTCGGAGCGGGCACGGCGACCCGGGACCGCACCGGTCGGTGCGGACGTGCCCCGGCCACGACCACCGGCGCCGGCCCCGCCCGCTCCGGACCCGAGGGCCCGGGCCCGGGTCGCTCCGCCCGCCCCGCCCGCGCCCACCAACGCCGCCCTCCGCTATCCGGCTGCGGTGGCGGCACTCCACGGCATCGAGGTCGGTGCCGACCTGCGCCTGGTCCTGCCCCGGACGTCCGACGAGCTCGTCGCCTGGGGCCGCCGGCTGCGCAGCTGCATCGGATCGTTCGGTGCGGCGGTGGCGGCCGGGCGCAGTGTGCTCATCGGCGTCGAGGCGAGCGGTGCCCTGTCCTACTGCATGGAGGTGGCCCCGGACGGGTCGGTGCGGCAGTTCCTGGGGGAGCGTAACCGGACCGTGCCGCGTTCCGTGGTGGCATCGGTGTGCGACCTCCTGGTGGCCGCCGGGGTCGTGGACCCGGCGCGGGCGGCGAACGAGGTGTGGCTCGGGGCCTGAGGTCCGGTCGCCGGCTCAGGCGGCGCGGGTGGGCTTCTCGGGCACGACCACGCGACCGCGTTGCGCCCCGTCGTCGAACTCCTCCACGGTCACCACCTTGCGCGAGCGGTCGGGGTAGGGATCCGGGTAGTCGACGACGCGGACCCGGCCGGTCGGGACGTAGCGGCCGCTGTCGATGACCAGGCGGGGGACGTAGGGGTCGCGACCGATCGACCGGAACAGGCGGGAGGTGGGACCCCAGATCGACGCCGCCTCGTGCCAGACGAGACGGTCGAGCTGGCGCAGCACGATGAGCAGGGTGACCAGGGTGCCGGTGAGTACGCCGGCGACGAGCGCCCCCCACAGCGTCCCGCCCGGCATCACGACGAGCATGGCCACGATCACCCCGAGGAGGAGGAACATGCCGGTCCACTCCACCGGGAGCAGGATCTCCCCGGTGGCCGCGTCGATCTTGGCCCGGTACGCGCCCATGTGGATGCAGAGCTCGGTCAGCTTCCGGTAGAGGACCTCCTGCTGGCGGGTCACGGGGTCCAGCCCGTAGATGGCCTCGACCAGGGCCTCGTGGGCGGGGTTGGCCAGATGGTTGTCGACCAGGCGGTAGTCGATCTGCGTCGTCAACTGCACGTCCACGAGGTCACGGATCCGGGACCGGTCCGGATCGGGGAAGATCGCCATCATCTGATGGACCGACTGGAGGGCGGCGTTGCCCGCGCTGACCAGCTCGCGGATGAGGACCAGGCGCTCGCGCGTCCGGGCGATGGTGAAGGCCAGGAGCACGCCGAACAGGAACGTGGTCATGCTGGCCAGCGCGACCTCGACACTCAGCTCGCGGTGGAGCGAACCCGCCGCGAGCGATCCGACCATGGCGGCCACACCGGCCACCACGGCCGGCCAGATGACGACCTCGCCGTGGAGGAGCGAGCGGCTGACGCGCGCGACGGGTGCGAACACGTGGGGAAACGTAGCCGGTCGCGCCCGCGCGGACGAGGGCGGATGCGGTGCCGTGCGAGTGTTCACACGGCGGCAAACGGGATGTCACACGGACGTCACCATCCCGTCACGTCCGCGCCACCTGCACGGGCGTCGGGCCGGACGGGCGGCGCTCCGGCGGGGGGACCCGCTACTCGGAGGTCTCGACGATGAGCAGGTCGCAGGGCACCCGCCGCGACACCTTGTTGGCGATGGGCCCCAGCAGGAAGCGGGCGGTGGAGTGCATCCCCTTGGACCCCACGACCAGGAGGTCGGCGGCCTGGTCGACGGTCACCTGGAGCAGGGCCTCGGACGGATCGCCCGCCACCGCCAGGAAGGAGACGCCGGTGACGCCCTCGGCGCCGGCGCGGTCAGCCGACTCCTTGGCGACCGCCTCGGCCCCGGCCTGGGCGGCGGCCACCCAGCTCGAGTCGATGGCGATGCCGGCGGCGGCGACTCCCGACGGCGCCCGGTTGTTGTAGGCCGACACGATGATCAGCTCCGCACCGACGGCCTTGGCCAGTGCCACGGCCTTGGCCACGGCGCGCTCGGCCGTGGCCGACCCGTCGGTGCCGACGACGATCTTCGTGGGGACACCGTCTCCCGCTTGACTCATGGACCCAACCTCCGTTGTTCGTACCCGCCTGATGCGCTGCGGGTCCCCTTCTTAGCCCAGCGACCGCACGTCGCGCCGGGCCCGGCGGTGCTCAGGTGGTGGGGAGGATGAGGACCGAGCAGGCGGCGCGGTGGGCGACCGAGTTCGGCACGCTCCCCAGCACCCGCCGGGCGCCCTTCATCCCCTTGTTGCCGACGACGATCAGGTCGGCCCCCTCGCGGTCGGCGACGGTGATGAGCGCGTCGGCCGGATCGCTGGTCACGGCATGGACCTCCGAGTCGACCCCCTCGGCCCGGGCCAGGTCGGTCAGCCGGCGCAGCAGTACGTCCGCCTCGTGGGTCGACGCCATCGAGTAGCGGAACTCATCGGGCATGTCGGAGGTGTCCACCGGCTTGGGCTTGTAGGCGGTCACGAAGTGCAGAGTGCCACCGGACATCTTGGCGAAGCCGATGGCCTGGCGGACGGCTTCCAGGGCGGTGGGCGAGTCGTCCGCACCTACGACGATCACGTTGTACATGGTCTCTCCTCGGGGAGCAGGGGCAGGGAGTCGGTACCGGTGGGGTGGACGGGTAGGTGGCCGATGTGGTGATCAGTCGGTCTTGACGACGAGGACGGCGCACCCGGCGCCGTGGGCGACCGAGTGGGGCACGCTGCCGAGCACCCGGCGCTGCATGCCCCGGGAGCCCACCACGATGAGGTCGGCCCCCACGCGGTCGGCCGTCGACGTGATGGCCTCGGCCGGGTCGCCGTCATGGGCGTGGGTCTCGACGTGCACGGAGGCGGCGCGGGCCCGGGACGCCAGGTCGGCCAGCAGGCTCTGGGCGTGGCTGTCGGGCTGGACGGAGCCCGCGAACTCGTCGGGGACCCCGGAGGACGACCGCGCCGCCGGCTTGTACGCCGTCACGATGTGGAGCGTCCCGCCCGAGAGCGCCGCCAGTTCGATGGCGGCGTCCACGGCCTTCGCCGCGGTCGCGGAGTCGTCTGCGCCTACCACCACGGTGTCGAACATGCGGGCACTCTACGTGGCCCGCTCCGGGCTGTCGACGGCCCCCCGCAACGGGTGTCGAACGGCCGACGGACGAACCCGATCGGACAGGTGGGACACTGTGTCCGCATGGCCCGCACCCGCACCACCCGGACGGTCACGGCGCAACCCGGCCGGGCGCGCCCGACTGACCCGCGGACGTACCCGACCGACTCGCTGGTGCCCTACCTCCCCCGGCTCAGCATCGAGTGGATCGCCGAGCGGCCCGCGGAGCGGCACCGCGTGGAGCCGGGCACGGTGGTGTTCGTCGACATCTCCGGCTTCACCAAGCTGTCGGAGGCCCTGGCCAAGCACGGCAAGGTGGGGGCGGAGGAGCTGACGGCCACCATCGGCAACTGCTTCGTGGCCCTGCTCGACCTGGCGGTCGCCTACGGCGGCCGGCTCCTCAAATTCGGCGGCGACGCACTCCTCCTCTACTTCTCGGGCGATGCCCACGAGGCGCGCGGCTGTCGGGCCGCCGTCGAGATGCGCCGCGCCCTGCGCACGGTGGGCCGGCTGACGGTCCTGGGCCAGAAGGTGTCGCTCCGGATGTCGGTGGGCGTGCACTCGGGCGACTTCCATTTCTTCCTGGTCGGCGGGTCGCACCGCGAGCTCATCGTGACGGGGCCGGCGGCCAGCGCCACGGTGGAGATGGAGGGCACCGCCGACGCGGGTCAGATCGTCGTCAGCGCCAGCACGGCGGCGGCCCTGCGGCCGGGGCTGCTCGGCGAGGCCAAGGGACCGGGATTCCTCCTCAGGCGGGCACCGGAGGTACCGGACGACCCGTTCGTCCCGTTCGAGGAGGTCGCCCCGGACGCCGACATCCGTCAGGGCGTCCCGGTGGGACTGCGCGACACGCTCGAGGCCCGTCACGTGGAGCCCGAGCACCGCCGGGTGACGATCGCCTTCCTGCACTTCGACGGCACCGACGAGCTCGTCCGGACGCGCGGGGCGGCCGAGGCGGCCGATCAGCTCGACGAGCTGGTGCGCAACGTGCAGACGGCGGCGGACCGCCACGACGTGACCTTCCTGGCCACCGACGTCGACCACGACGGGGGGAAGATCATCCTCACGGCGGGCGCGCCCTCCACGTCCGGCGACGACGACCACCGGATGCTGCTCTGCGTCCGCGAGGTCATGGATGCGGGCAGCCGGCTGCCCGTCCGCATCGGGGTGAACCGCGGCGCGGTGTTCGTCGGCGAGATCGGCCCCACCTACCGCCGCACGTTCACCGTCATGGGCGACGCCGTGAACCTGGCCGCCCGGCTGATGGCCAAAGCCCGTCCGGGCCAGATCGTGGTGTCGCCCGACGTCCTGAGCCGGTCGCGCACCTCGTTCGCCACCGAGGAGCTCGAGCCCTTCCTGGTGAAGGGCAAGGCCAAGCCCGTGCGGGCCTTCCTGCTCGGCGCCGTCGTGGGGGAGCGGGACGTCGGTCCGGTCGACGGGCTCCCGTTCGTCGGCCGCAGTCCCGAGCTGCAGGAGCTGGAGCGGCACCTGGCCGGCGCGGCCGCGGGCACCGGTCAGCTGGTCGAACTGGTCGGTGAGCCGGGCTCGGGCAAGTCGCGGCTGATGGCGGAGCTCGAATCGAGGTCGAGCGGCACGGACCTCCTGACGTTCACGTGCCAGCACCTGGATGCGTCCACCGCCTACCACGTGGTCCGCCGCCTGCTCCGCCGGCTGCTGGGCCTACCCGCCGAGGGGAGCGACGCCGCCACGGCCGAGCTGTTCCTGTCCGTCGTCGGTGACCGTGCGCCGGACGTGCTGCCCTGGGCGCCCCTGATCGCGCGGGCCATCGGCATACCCGTCGAGGACACCGACGAGACACGCGAGCTCAGCGAGGAGTTCCGGCGCCCCCGACTGGCCCAGGCGGTCGTGGACCTCCTGGGCGGCCTGCTGCCCCCCTCCGGCGTGCTGTGCATCGACGACGCGCACTTCATGGACGAGGCCTCCGCCGACCTGTTCGGTCACCTCGCCCAAGCGGTCGGGCTCACCTCCTGGCTGATCTGCATCGCCCGACGCGACGTCGGCACCGGCTTCACGGCACCCGACGGGTTCGCCACCCGCATCGACATCGGACCGCTCGACCGGGCCGACGCCCTCGAACTGGCGCACCGGGTCACCTCCGACGGTGCCCTGTCGCCCCGGGTGGTCGACGCCCTGGTGGACCGGTCGGGCGGCAATCCGCTGTTCCTGCGCGAACTGCTGGCCGCCGCGTTGGCGGGCGGTGACGTCGACAACCTGCCCGACACGGTCGACGGGGTGGTGGCGGCCCGCATCGACAGTCTGGCCACCGACGACCGGTTCCTGCTCCGTCAGCTGTCGGTGCTCGGCCGGTCGTTCCCGGTCGACCTGGCCCGCGCCGCCCTGGACGAGCTGCCCCACGGGTCGGACCCCGTGTGGCGCCGCCTCGACGAGTTCGTCAGCCGGAGACGGGGCACCATCGGATTCCGCAACGGTCTGCTCCGCGACAGCGCCTACGACGGCCTGTCGTTCCGCCAGCGCCGGTACATCCACCTCGAGGCGGGCCGGGCGATCCAGGACGGGCGCGCCGGCGAACCGCAGCCTGAGCTCCTGTCGTTCCACTTCCTCCACGCCCAGCACTTCGAGGAGGCCTGGCAGTTCTCGCTCGAGTCCGCCGCTCGGGCCGAGAGCGTCTACGCCAACTTCGAGGCCGCCGAGTTCTACGAGCGGGCGCTCACGGCCGGACGCCGCCTCGGGTCGCTGACGCCGGTCGAACTGTCCCGGGTCCACGAGGAGCTGGGCGATGTCCGGAGCAAGGCCGGGGACTACGCGGGCGCCGCGGCGGCCTACCGGGCGGCGCGTCGGCTGGTCCGCGGCGACGCCGTGGCCGAGGCCCGCGTCATGCTCGAGCTGGCCCAGGTCCAGGGTTGGCTCGACCGGTATGCGACGGCGCTGCGGTGGATCACCAAGGCGTTGGGCCTGCTGGAGGCCGCCCCCGACGTCGGGCCGGAGGGGGAGGGCCTGCGGGCCCGGCTCCTGAGCTGGTACGGCCGGTTCTCCCAGGAGGCCGGTCGGCACGACCGCGCCATCGAGTACTGCGACCGGGCCATCGACGCCGCCGAGGTGGCGGGGGAGAAGGTGGCACTGGCCGAGGCGCTGCGGGTCAGGGCGTGGGCGTCCATGGAGCTCGGGCATCTCGACGCGTATGCGGACGCCGAGCGGACCCTGGCCATCTACGAGGACCTCGACGATCTTCCGGGGCAGGCCAATGCGCTCAACCTGCTGGGCATGGCCGCCTACTGGCGGGGGGACTGGAACGGTGCCATGGAGTACTACCAGCGTGGACTGGTCATCGATCGCCGGACGGGCAGTCCGGTCAAGGCCGTCTTCGAGCAGTACAACATCGGGGAGATCCTGATCGACCAGGGGCGGTTCGACGAGGGCGTCGGCATGCTGACCGACGTCGCCCGCGAGTGGCGGGCCGCCGGCTACCGCTCCGGCGTCGCCGCCACCTCGGCCATGCTGGCCCGGGCGGCGGCGGCGCGGGGGGACTTCGAGGGGGCGTTCGCTCTCTTCGACGACGCCGTCGCCGAGTTCCGGGCGGTGGGCAGCCAGGCCGACGCCCTGGAGACCGAGGCGCGTCGGGCCGAGTGCCTGCTGATGGCCGGCGAACCGGGCCGGGCGATCGAGACCGTCGACGCGGCACTCGCCCAGGCCCGCGTGCTCGGCGGCGTGTCGGCCCAGCTCCCCCTCCTCCACCGGGTGCGCGGTGCGGCGTCGGCGCGCTGCGGCGACCACGCCGGGGCGCTGGCCGACCTGGACCGGAGTCTGGCCGCCGCCGGGGCCCGCGAGGCGCAGCACGAGCTCGCACTGACCAGACGGGTGCTGGGCCTGGTGGCGGAGTCGGCGGAACCCGGCGCCGGTGCGGACCTCCTGGCCCAGGCCGACGAGGTCCTGGACGGCCTGGGGATCGTGTGGACGCCCGACCTCCTGCAGGAGTGAGGCGTCACGTTGGGTGGTCGCCACCGGCACTCGGCCCCCCGCATCCCACGGACCGTGAGGTTCGGGTTTCCGGAGTGTGACATGCGCCCGGGGGATGTTGACCCAAAGTTGCACGCGACGTACATTGACCACGGAATACCAGGGTGGATCGCCTGACGCGACCGGCGGATCGCGGTACGTCGACAGGTCCCCTGACCGACGACGTGAGGACGGATGAAGATGGGCAGGAAGAAGTTTGCTGCGCGGGCCGCGAGCATCGTGCTCGGTCTGACCCTGGTGGGAAGCGTGGGCGTGCCCGGCATCGCCGGGGCCGCCGGCTCACCGCTGTTCCCGGAGTGCCCGCCGGCCGGGCTGGACACGGGCTGTGGCGCCCTCATCACGATCAACGCGAACGGGTCGGCCACGGTGGCCGTCGACGCCACGCAGCCGCCGCTCGACGGCGGCTCGGGCCTGCTCGTCGGCATGCTCGACGAGTCCAGCGTCACCGTGACCAGTGTCGCTCTCAGCGGCCCGAACACGTTCGCCCTCAACGGCCTGGGTTTCTGCACCGTCCATCCGAGCCCCTGCTTCTCGGCCCACCAGAACGGGCCCACCGGCTACGAAGGACCGGGGACCTCCCTCGTCCCCGCCACGGCCTCGAGCGGGACCGTCATCTTCGCGGGTGGCGTCACGCCGGGCCACTACGCGTACTTCAGCCTGTCGGGCTCGCCGGTGTCGGTGACCTCGGTGGCCCTGCAGCCCGGCATGGACGTCAGCGCCACGGCGATCGCAGCCCAGGCGCAGGTGCCCTTCAGCGGTCAGGTGGCCAGCTTCTACGTGGGGACCTCCGTCGCCCCGGTGAGCGACTTCGCGGCCTCGGTGGCCTGGGGGGACGGCAACACCAGCGCCGGTAGCGTCAGCCAGCCCGACGGTCCCGGTACCGCCTACATCGTGACGGGTGGCCACACCTACGCCGCCGGCGGCCAGCACACCGACACGGTGACGGTCACCGACTCGACGGCGCCGGCGGGATTCAACACCGCGTCGGGCTCGGCCACCTTCGACGTGGCGGAGCAGCCGGTGTCGATCACCCCGGCCACCATCCCGGCCCAGTTGGTGGGCGCGCCCTTCAGCGGCACGGTGGCCACGTTCACGTCGCCCGATCCGGCCGCCACCCCCGGCGACTTCAGCGCGTCGCTCGACTGGGGTGACGGCGCCACCAGCGCCGGCACGGTCACCCAGCCGGGCGGTGCGGGGACCCCGTTCCAGGTGTCCGGCACGCACACCTACTCGGCCAGCGCGGAGTACTCGATCACCGTGGGCGTCACCTCCGGCTCGGTGACCACCGACGCGTCGGTGCCGGTCGAGGTCGACGCGGCCCAGCAGACCGTTCCGTGCGAGGGGAGCTGCACCGGCACGGTGACCACGTCCCAGCAGTCCGCCTCCGGGTCGACGTCGAACCCGGGTGGGTCGCTGTTCATCGCCCTCGCCGACGGGCAGTTCACCTGTTCCAGCCCGACGCCGTACGACTACGCACCCCAGATCACCACGGTGTCGACGAGCGGGATCCCGTCGTCCGCCACCGTGAGCGTGAAGGTCAAGTTCGAGCGGCAGTACCTCCAGGGCCCGCCCGGTGCCAACATCCGCGTGTGCTTCGCCTGGAGCCACACCTTCACCACCTTCGGAGGCGGCACGGCCACGCCGGAGGTCCTGAACGGTCAGACCTACTACGTCGGGCTGCTGGCGGCGTGCCGTCTGGTGCCGAGGTCGCCGGGATCCGGCAAGGGCCCGTGCGTGGCGTCCGCACCGGCACCGGGCCTGCACAACCGCTACCACGACATTTCCGAGCTGATCAGGTTCCCGGCCGGTGATCCGAGGTTCAAGTAGCCGGCTCCCGATCGGTCCTCGTCCCGGGGGGTGCGGACGCCCCCGTTCAGCGGCCCGGCGGGGCGTGTACGACGTAGACGGCGTGCGTGGTGGTGGAGGCGTGACGGTGGGCCGCCAGCTCGCGGTACTCGGGTGACTCCCACCACCCGGTCAGCGCCTCTCCGGTGTCGAATTCGAGCAGGACGGTGCGGCCGGGAGCGTGCTCGCCCTCGAGGACCGTCACGTCGTCGTCGTAGGTGAGGAACCGGCCGCCGTGCGCCTTGAGGATGGGGAAGAAGCCTTTCTCGTAGATCCGGTAGCGGTCGGGATCCGTCACGGTGAAGTGGGCGACGAAGCGGACGGGTGTGGTGGTGGTCACGGTTCGGGTCCTCTCAGGACGTCGGTGGTGGTGATCGGCGCGGTGGTCGGGGCGGGTGCTCAGCCGACGACCGGAGGGGCGACGGTGCGGGTCGCCTGGTCCGGGCTCGGGTGGGCGACGGCCGAGACCCGGCCGTCGGCGACCAGTCGGCGGTGGGCCTCCTCCCAGGTGGGGAGCTCGCTGTGCTCCTGTTCCCAGTGTGCGACATGGGCCTCGTCGCACCAGTCACGGAGGAGGGGCATGACGTCGGCATGGTCCCCCGAGGTCATGTACGACCGCATGGCCCCCCGGTCGGTCCACACCGTCCTGGTCCAGAAGGTGGAGTTGGCATCGGCCAGCAGGTCCATGCCGAGGTTGCCCGGAGCGTCGGCGGCCTGGCCGTAGACACCGGGCAACACCGCGGCGAACTCGTCGACGAGCTCGGGCGTGCGGATGCGGAGTCGGGTGATGGAGACGAACGGCATGCGCCATGCTCCCACGACCTGGTGTGCACGCACGACCCGGTGTCGCCCGCCCGGTCCGCCGGCCGGTCCGGTCCCTACGGAGCGAGGACGATCGCCACCGTCTGCGCGACGATCTTGCCGTCGCGGACCACCAGGGTGTCGGTGCCGAAGGCGATGCCGTCCGCCGTCCAGGTCACGTAGAAGGTGTCGCCGGCCACGTGGGCGGAGGTCCGGGTGAACCCCGCCGGCTGCCCCGCCGCCTCGAAGAACGGGCGGATCGCATCCTTTCCGGTGAACACACCGCCCAGGTTGATGATGAACACCGACTCGTCGGTGTAGTCCTCCATCACGGTGTCGATGTCACCGGCCTGCAGGGCGGCCATGTGGTGCTCCACCACGGCCTCGGTCTCGGCGCTGCTGCTCACGTCCACTCCCTCCGGGGGGGCACCGCGACGGCACCCCGATCGAGGGCCCATTGTGCCCCACCGCCCGTGCGCCGGCCCGTGGCGGACGGTAGGTTCGTCCGACGTGGACGACGACGACCGGTCCGGCGCCCGGGCCCGGCCGGCGGCACGGCGGTCCGGAGGAGCCATGGAGCATTGTGAGGTGTGCGGATTCGCCTGGGACGCCACCGATCCCGCGGAGGTGGCCGACGGCGTGCGGACGGCCACGTCGGCCACGGCCGACCTGCTCGTCGACCACGGGGCCCGGGCGCTCGAGCGGTACGCCCCGGAGCGCTGGTCGCCGGTCGGGTACGGGTGCCACGTGCGTGACGTGCTCTACAACCTGCGGGACCGCATCGTGCTCGCCCTCGTCGAGGACAACCCGACCCCGCACCCGCTGTTCGGCACCCCGCGGGTCGACCTCGGGCTGTACGGGCGCGACACGCCCGCCGTCACGGCGCGGGACCTGGTGTCCGCCGGCGACCTGTTCGCCCGGACACTCGAGTGCCTGCCGGACGGCGCCGGTGGGCGCACGATGTTCTACGGCTGGCCGCGGGCGGCCATCCGCACCGTCGACTGGGTCGCCGCCCAGGCGCTCCACGAGTGCCGCCACCATCTGGACGACGTCCGGGCCGATCTCGGGGAAGACCGGCCGTAGCGCGGGACGCCGGCCTGGCGCGTCCGGCGCCCCGGGGGCCGCGATACTGAGGTGATGCCCGACGCTCCCGCCCACCGCCGGGGTCCCAGCCGGCGCACGCGTCTGACGATGACCCTGACGGTGACGGCCGTCCTCGTGGTCGCGGTGGTCCTGGTCGTGGCCGGCGGCGCGGGCCACGGGCCGAAGAAGGCCGCCGACGTGGCCGCGACGGTCCCGACCACGACCTCCACGACGTCGCCCTTCCACCACGTCCCGCCGGGGCGGCCCACCGACCAGCGGACCATGACGCTGCTGAAGACCATCGGCGGGCCGATCTCCCCGAAGTCGGTCGACGCCTCGGACACCGGCCTCGTGTTCGCCCAGAACATGATGTACCGGCACTCGATGACGGTCTACAACTCGGACGGCGACCTGGTGACGACGATCCCGGACACGGTCGACCTGGCCAGACTGGGTGTCCCGGGTGGGGCCACCGTGCAGGGCGCACCGGTGGAGGCGGCGTTCACGCCGGACGCCCGGTACGTCTACGTGTCGAATTACTCGATGTACGGGCCGGGTCAGGGTCCCGAGGGCAGCGACACCTGCACGCCGGCGTCGGCCGCGGCCGCCGGGGACACGCCGAGCTACGTCTATCGGGTGGACACCAGGACCCTGGCGGTCGACCAGGTCATCCAGGTCGGCCTGGTGCCGAAGTACGTGGCCGTCACCCCGGACGGCAAGTACGTGCTGGTCACCGACTGGTGCTCGTGGGACCTACGGATCATCGACGCCGCCCAGGGCAAGGTCGTCGCCAGCCTGCCCATGAACGGCTCGTACCCGCGCGGGATCGCCGTGAGCCCGGACTCGTCCACGGCCTACATCGCGGTGATGGGGAGCGACGACGTCGAGAAGGTCGACCTGAGGACCCTGTCCGTCGAGGGCTCGTTCGTGGTGGGGGAGAACCCCCGGCACCTGGTCATGGACCCCGCGGGCGCCTACCTCTACGCCTCGCTCAACTCGCCGGGCGAGGTGGTGAAGGTGGACCTGGCCGACGACACGGTGGTGGGCACCGCCCACACGGGCGAGGACTGCCGGTCCCTGGCCATCTCGACCGACGGGCGCTCCCTCTACGTCGTGAACTACACCTCGGACACGATCTCCAAGCTCCGGGCCTCGGACCTCTCGGTACTGCAGACCATCCCGACCGGCGTGCACCCGATCGGCATCACCTACGACGCCACCACGGGCGATGTCTGGGTGGCGGTCTACACGGGCCAGATCCTGGTGTTCGCGGACCGGTGACGGGTGGGGCCGACCGGCCCCCGCCGGCGCCCTCAGTCCAGGTCCGCGGGGCGGTCGTCGCTCAGCAGGTAGCGGGGTCCGGCGCCGAGCGACGCGGCGGCATCGTCCGGGTTGTAGATCCGGCAGGAGCGGAGCGACAGGCAGCCGCACCCGATGCACGAGTCGAGGTCGTCGCGCAGTCGCACCAGCGACGCGATCTGGTCGTCGAGCCGGGGCCGCCACGATGCCGACAGGCGCGCCCAGTCGGCCTTGGAGGGCGTGCGGCCCTCGGGCAGCGACGCCATGGCCCCACGGATCTCGTCGAGGGTGAGGCCTACCGTCTGGGCGATGCGGATGAACGAGATGCGGCGGAGGGCGTCGCGGGGGTAGACCCGCTGCCCGCCGGAGGTGCGTCCGGCCGGCACCAGGCCCTCCTGCTCGTAGTAGCGCAGCGCGGACACCGACACACCGGTGCGCCGCGCCACCTGGCCGATCGTGAGCGGTGCCACGGGTGGAGAATAGCTTGACCTCAAGTAAGGTCGAGGTCGTACCATCCGTCCATGGACGCCGTCGAGACGGCACGGGCCCACCGCGACGAGCTCACGTGGGGGGACGGACGCTTCCTCCAGTGGGCCGCCACCCGGCTGGCCGCACCGAGGGAGGCCCCGGCGGACTCCTTCGTCCTGCACGCGTCGTTGGAGCTGCTGGCCCGGGCCGTGCTGCTCGAACTGGTGCCCGACGAACTGCACGAACGGGCCCGGCTGCGGATCGCCGGCCTGGTGGACCGCT
>Ga0182013_10000957_pt1 | contig 39990 bp, 37 predicted proteins | sample 612S2MmetaG_FD_120487 | JGI IMG/M metagenome (GOLD analysis project Ga0182013, IMG submission 120487) | Permafrost microbial communities from Stordalen Mire, Sweden - 612S2M metaG | ecosystem: Environmental > Terrestrial > Soil > Wetlands > Permafrost | place: Sweden: Stordalen | collected... | reverse complement strand
TCTGGATGGTTTCGTCATTCTGGATCTGACGCAGTTTTATCAGGGACCGTACGCGACGATGATGCTCGCGAAAGCGGGCGCCGATGTCATAAAGATCGAGCCGCCGAAAGGGGAAAGTCTGCGCGGGATGGCTCCGGCTGGGAAGACGGGGTCGTATCCGGTGGCCGCGCTGAACGCCAATAAGCGAGGCATCACGCTGGATCTCAAGACCGCGGACGGGCGCGATCTGCTGAAGCGGATGGTGCTGAAGGCTGACGCGCTGGTGGAGAATTATGCGCCTGGCGTGATGGATCGGCTCGGCGTCGGATGGTCGGTGTTGATTGAGATCAATCCGCGGTTGGTTTACGCTTCGGCGACCGGATACGGATTGTCGGGACCAGATCGCGATAATCTGGCGATGGACTTTACCATTCAGGCTGCGTCCGGGGTGATGAGTTTGACCGGTTATGCCGATGGGCCGCCGCTACGCACGGGAGCGCCGTATGTCGATATTCTTGGCGGCGCGCATCTTTACGCGGGATTGATGACGGCGCTGCTGGAACGCGAGCGCACCGGCCGCGGACGGCTGGTGGAAGTGGCGATGGTGGAGGCGGTATTCGCCTCGCTCGCGACGGCGATCGATCAATATCACCGGGCCGGGGAGAAGATTCCGGCGCGAACCGGCAACGCGTTCGCGAACTTCAATCGGGCGCCATATAATGTTTACGCGGCGCAGGATGGGTATGTCGCGATCATTCTCGTCACCGAGGCGCAATGGCAGAACCTGTTGCGGGCGATGGGGCGGGACGATCTGAAGGATGATCCTCGGTTCATTAAGAACGACACGCGGGTGGCGCATTACGCGGAGACCGAGGCGCTGGTGTCGGGATGGACCTCGTCTCATACGCGCGCGGAAATCTTCGCCGCGACCAGCAAGTTCAAGATCCCCTGCGCGCCGGTGCGCGATCTGGAGGAGTTGCTGAACGACCCCCATATGCACGGCCGCGGCATGCTGGAGGTGGTCGATCATTATGACTACGGACCGGTCGTGCTGCCGAACTCGCCGTTGCGGTTTCATGGCACGGACACGGTGCCGACGCGGGTCAGTCCGCGGGTCGGCGAACACAACGACGACGTCTATGGTGGTTGGCTGGGTTTGTCCGCCGACGAATTACAGCGGCTGCGCGACGCGGGAGCGATCTGACATGGAAGATGCCACGGAAGCCGCGCCGAACGGCCGCGTGTTGCTGAAAATGCGCGACAACGTCGCGGTGTTGACGTTGAACGACCCGAGCGTGCTGAACGCGTTCGGATTTAAGTTGCGCGCGGACATGACATGGGCTTTGGATCAGCTTGAGACCAGCGGCGCGCGCTGTCTGATGATCACCGGCTCTGGGCGGGCATTTTGTTCCGGGGCCAATCTGAACGATCCGGACCGGCCGCCGCGCGACCGTGCCGCGGAGGCACGGGGTGAGGTCAAGAGCGATCTTGAAGCGTGGTATAATCCGACGTTCGTTCGGTTGCGCGATCTGGACATGCCGGTCGTCACCGCGATCAACGGGATCGCGGCGGGGGCGGGGATGAGTCTCGCGCTGATGGGCGACATTCGTATCGCGGCGCGTTCCGCGTCGTTCCTGCAGGCGTTTGCCCGGATTGGGTTGGTGCCGGATTGCGGGTCGTCTTACGTGCTGCCGAGGATGATCGGGATGGCGCGGGCGATGGAGTTGTCGTTGCTCGCGGATCGGTTGCCGGCGGAAACGGCGCTCGCCTGGGGCATGATCAATCGGGTGATCGACGATCCGGACCTTCTGGGCGCGGCGATGGAGATGGCGCTGCGCCTGGCGGAGGGTCCGGCGTCGCTGACGCTGATCCGCAAGATGTATTGGGCCAGTCTGGAGAATTCGTACGAACAGCAGCTTGATCTGGAGGCGAAATATCAGATGCAGGCGGGTCTGACCGCGGATTATACCGAGGGCGTGACGGCGTTTCGGGAGAAGCGGCGGACGCGGTTCACCGGGCGATAATCAATCGCTGCCTTGTGGGGCGCGGAAGCCGCCGACGCCGCGCTCGATCTCGGTCACGTGTTTCGGGCGGAAGCCGCCGGGGTCGTTCAGGCCGCAGGAATGGGCGATGACTTCGACGTCCTCGCGGATGCGCATGGCGTAACGAGCGACCCGCGCGGCCTTGTCGGTGGGGTCGAGGCCGGAGATCAATCGCTCCTCGGAAGATGTTACGCCAGTGGGACATTTGCCGCTGCCGCACTTCATCGCCTGGATGCAGCCCAGTGAAAACATGAAGCCTCGGGCGGAGGAAACGAAATCGGCGCCCATGCAGAGCGCCCATGCGACTTTGTCCGGAGTGATCAATTTGCCGGAGGCAACGATACGAACCCGATCCGTCAGGCCGAAGCGTTCCCTGGCAGCCGCGACCTGTGGCAAAGCGAGGGTGATGGGCATGCCGACATAGTCCATGAGCGAGGCGGGCGCCGCACCGCTGCCGCCTTCTCCGCCGTCGATCTGGATGTAATCGGGGCAGCCCTCGGGGCGCGCGGTGCATTCGGTGAACCAGTCGTCGAGGAATGTCGGGTCGCCGGCGACGAACTTCACGCCGACGGGCTTGCCGGTGACGGTGCGGACGCGGTTCACGAAGGCGCCGAGTTCGCGGACGTTGGCGATATCCTTGTGGCGGTTGGGACTGATGCTGTCCTGGCCGACCGGGATGCCGCGAATGTCGGCGATCTGTTGAGTGACTTTGACGCCGGGCAGGATGCCGCCTTTGCCGGGTTTGGCGCCTTGCGCGAGTTTGACTTCGAACATGCGCACCTGCTGATGCGCGGCGATGGCGCGGAGTTTTTCTTCCGACAGGTTGCCGTCGGCGTCTCGCACGCCATATTTCGCTGTGCCCATCTGCATGATGACGTCGCAGCCACCTTCAAGATGGTTTGGCGCGAGGCCGCCCTCGCCGGTTGCCATCCAGATATTCGCGACTTTCGCACCACGGGACAGAGCGGAGACGGCGGCGTGGCTTAATGCGCCATAGCTCATGCCGCTGATGTTGAAGAAACTCATTGCCTGATAGGGGGAGCGGCAGGCGCCCGGCCCTTCGGCGACGCCGATTTGCTTGCCGGCCCAGGGACGCTTTTCTTCGTCGAGAATGGGGAAGGCGGCGTTGCGGAAGATGAAGGGAGGGACGTTCTCGCTGCCGAAACTCCGGAGATTCGAAACGCCCTTGGCGGAGCGGTAGACCCAGGATCGTTCCAGGCGGTTGAATGGACGCTCCGACCAGTCGGGGAGGTATTGGTATTGCCGCATGTATTCGCCGAGGGTCTCGGCGAAATAGCGGAAATACCCGACGATCGGGAAGTTGCGCAGGATCGTGTGGGTGGTCTGGCGGCGGTCGTGAATGTAAAGCGCCGTCAGGGCCAGCAGGATCAGCACAACGATGAAGATGGTCAGCATAAGATCTCCTCCCGTGGCGCGCCCGTCCCTCATTCGGTCTGGGGACGGCCGTGTCGTATGACACCGGTTAAGGGCGTCGCGTGAAGGAGTATATCTCAACCGCGTGAAAAATTCTCTGGTTTCGCGATCCGGTCAACGACCTTGGTCGGTATCCTCATTCTCCGGCGTTTTATCGCCGCCCGCGTCGGGGGTTGGATTCGGGTGCCATTCCGCGAGGATGTCGCCACCGAAGTTGGTGCCTGCATTATCGCAGGTGATCTGTCCGGTCGCCGGATCAACCGTCGCCGGAATGCGCAAGGGATTCCACACGGACGCGAATTCCGGCGGTGGTTGTTGGCCCTCGGGGACGAAAACGGCACGGAGCACCAGGACGTCCGGTCCGGGTGTGGGGCGATCAGGCGGATCAGACAACGAAACACTTCCTTTGTTCATGTTTCGTGTTTATCGCTCCACCGCGGTCTCGCGCCAAGTGGTTTCAGGCGTCCGCTGCCGCCTTGCGCGCCATCGCTTCCTCGGGTGAGGAAATGCCGCCGTGCGCGGCCGACCAGGCCACCGGATCTTCCAGGAAGCGGCGCACGTCGGACAGGTTTGTGTCGGAGAAAGCGGGCCGGTCCTTGCAGGCCTCCAGCACGTCCCACCAGGTGCACAGATGGTGCAGCGCGATATCCATGCGCGCCAGGGTTTCGAAGGCGCCGGGGAAAACCCCATAAAAGAACACGACAAACGCGTGATTGACGATCGCGCCGGCATCGCGCAGCGCGTTGGCGAACTGGATTTTGGACTGGCCGTCGGTGGTCAGATCCTCCACCAGCAGGGTGCGCTTGCCCTCGGGCACGTCGCCTTCGATCAGCGCCTGGCGGCCGAAGCCTTTGGGTTTCTTGCGCACATAGGCCATCGGCGCGGCCATGCGGTCGGCGATCCAGGCGGCGAAGGGAATTCCCGCCGTCTCCCCGCCAGCGACCACTTCAATCGACTCGAATCCGACATGACGATCGATCTTCTCCACCGCCAGATCGCAAATCTTTGAGCGCGCGCGCGGGAAATAGATGATTCGGCGGCAATCGATGTAGACCGGCGATTTCCAGCCCGAGGTGAAGGTGAACGGTTCCTCGGGGCGAAATTTAATCGCCTCGATCTCCAGCAGAATGCGCGCGGTGGTCAGCGCGGCATCGCGGTCCCACTCGGTGGCGGCGGTCGTTCCCTGCGCTGGCTTGGCCATATCCGTCTTGTCCTTTATCCCTGGCGATGCGCCTCTGATAACATGACGAAGGAGACAGTCCATATGGCCCGCACTCACCGCATCGCGGTCCTGCCCGGCGACGGCATCGGCAAGGAAACCGTGCCCGAAAGTCTGAAAGTGCTTGACGCGGCATCCCGGAAATTCGGGTTTGGGCTGGAACTGACGCATTACGACTGGTCGTGTGAGACCTATAAGGAAACCGGCCTGATGATGCCGGCCGATGGGTTGGACCAGTTGGCGAAGTCCGACTCGGTGCTTCTGGGCGCGGTCGGCTGGCCGGGGGTGCCGGATCACGTGTCGCTGTGGGGGCTGCTGATCCCGATCCGCCGCGGCTTCGACCAATACGCGAACGTGCGGCCTTGCAAGTTGCTGCCGGGCGTGCGCACGCCGTTGGCGAACCGCACCGAAGCGGACATCGATTTTTATGTGGTGCGGGAGAATACGGAAGGCGAATACTCGTCGGTCGGCGGGCGCATGTTCGAGGGGACGGAACGGGAGTTCGTGTCGCAGCAGAGCGTGTTTTCGCGTGTTGGCGTCGACCGGATCCTGAAGTTCGCGTTCGAACTGGCGATGACCCGTCCGAAGAAGCACGTGACCTCGGCGACCAAGTCGAACGGCATCATTCACACGATGCCGTACTGGGACGAGCGGTTCGCCGAGATGGGGAAAGCGTATCCGGAGATCCGCACGGATCAGTACCACATCGATATTTTGTGCGCGCATTTCGTTCAGCATCCGGATTGGTTCGATGTGGTTGTCGGTTCGAACCTGTTCGGCGACATCCTGAGCGATCTGGGCCCCGCGGTGGCGGGATCGATCGGCATCGCCGCGTCGGCCAACATCAATCCGGAGAAGAAATTTCCTTCAATGTTCGAACCGGTGCATGGCTCGGCGCCTGACATCGCGGGAAAATTCATCTGCAATCCGATCGGTCAGATCTGGTCGGCGGCGTTGATGCTGGAGCATCTGGGCGAAGCCGACGCGGGCAAGGCGATCGTCGATGCGATCGAAACCTTGCTGCGGGAAAGTGGGCCCAAGACGCGGGACATGGGCGGTCAGGCGGGCACCGCGGATGTGGGCACGGCGATCGCTGAACTGGTCGCGGCGGGTTAACTCAGGAGGAGACAAACCATGGATTTCACCGGGAAAGTGGCGCTGATCACTGGCGGTGGCGGCGGTATCGGGCGCGCGACGGCTTTGGCCTTCGCGTTGCGCGGGGCGAAGGTGATGGTGGTGGATCATGACGCGGAGGCGGGCCGTGTCACCACCGATATCGTCGCGCAACGCGGCGGTGATACGAAGTTCGTGGCGGCGGACGTCACGAAATCCGCGTCGGTCCGGGACTATGTCCAGGCGACGTTGGACGCTTACGGGCGCATCGATTGCTTCTTCAACAACGCCGGCATCGAGGGCAAGGTCGTTCCGATTCAGGACTACGATGAGGACGTGTTCGATCAGGTGATCGCGGTCAATCTGAAGGGCGTTTTTCTGGGTATGCGGCATGTTCTGCCGGTGATGTTGAAGCAAGGCGGCGGCACGGTGGTGAACACGGCCTCGGTCGCGGGGTTGTTCGGCGGGCCGGGGATGCCGGCTTATGTGGCGTCGAAACATGGCGTACTGGGCTTGACAAAAGTCGCATCGAGCGATGTCGCGCCGCATGGCATTCGGGTGAACGCGGTCTGCCCAGGACCAGTGGAGACAAGAATGATGCGGTCGTTGGAAGCGCAACGAAATCCGGACGATCCGGAGCGTGTGCATCAGGCGTACAGCGCCACGATGCCGACCGGCCGCTATACTCTGCCGGAGGAAGTGGCGGGGGTGGTGCTGTATCTTTCCTCGGAGATTTCGGGCAATGTAACCGGTACGCATATCGTCATCGATGGCGGCCGCTCCGGCTCCGGCGGCGCACCCGCGACGCGGCGTTAAAAGAACAAGGAGGACAAGATGGACGACGTTTTTGAGATCATGAGCACGACCCGTTCCATGCGGCGGTTGAAGCCCGATCCCGTTCCCGACGCGTTGATCGAAAAAATTCTCCACGCCGGACTGGGCGCCGCGAACGGCGGGAACACGCAAAAGTGGCGCTTTATGGTGGTCAAGGACCCGGCGATCAAGAAGGCCGTACAGGTCTGGTACAAGAAAGCGTTCGATGAGGTCGTCGGGCCGCGTTACGCGAGCAGCGCACCACCTCCAGGGGTGACCGGGGACAAGTATAAGCGTCAGCATGGCGCCGTCGAATATCTGACGGATCATTTCCATGAAGCACCAGTCTGGATCGTCGCTTGTCTGGAGGACGGCCCGACGCCGAACCGGTCGGCGGGCGCGTCGGTTTATCCCGCCGTCCAAAACATGCTGCTCGCGATTCGCGCTCTGGGCCTGGGCTCGACATTGACCACGCGGCATCTGCAATTCGAGAAGGAAGCCGAGGCGGCGCTTGGCCTGCCGCCGGGGGTGCACTCTTATGCGATCCTTCCGGTTGGGTATCCAATGGGCAAGTTCGGTCCGACCGGCCGGGGCAAAATGTCCGACTTCGTGTTTGGCGATAAGTACGGGGAGACCTGGGCTCCTTTGGCGGGGTCGTGATGGCGCGCGTTCCGCAAATCGCGTCCCGGAACGATGTTCCGGAGGCGGACCGGCATGTCGCCGATCAGGTGGTGGAGGTGTTCGGCCGCATTCGCGGACCCTTCAGTATTTTGCTGCATAGTCCCGACCTGGCGGAACGGCTGCTGCCGATGGTGCCGTTCAGCCGCAAGGCAACGGTGGTTGAGGGTCGTCTGCGGCTGGTCGGTATCCTCGCCACGGTGCGGGAGAAAGAAGCCGACTACGTGTGGGCCGCGCAGGTTCGGGTGGCGCGGGACAATGGGGTGAGCGAGGCGTCGCTGAATGTGCTGCGCGCGAGGGGGCCGTTGAGTGAATTGGCCGCCGACGAACAGGAGGTGGCTCAGTACGCGCGGCAACTGGTGCTGTCGAACCGGGTCGAGCAGAGCGTGTTCGATACGTTGCAGACGAAATACGGCACGAAATGGCTGGTGGAATTAACCGCGATTATGAGCTTCTACGGCGCGCTGTCAGGCGTGGTGAACGCGTTCGAGGTACCGGTTCCCGATGCCGATGGGGATCGCTTCTGACATGACGGCCCAGGGGATTTATCAGAACTTCGCCATCGACCGCGTGGTTTACGGCAAACCCGCGGCCGAGGTTCTGGTCGCCGAGGCGACTCGGTTGGGGGCGAAACGAGTCTTCCTGCTGGTCAGCCGCACGCTCGGTCGGGAAACCACGTGGGTCGCGGATATGCGGGCCGCTTTGGGCGATCGTTACGCGGGGCCGTTCGACGGAATGCCCTCGCATACGCCGCGGCAGTCGGTGCTGGACGCGACCGCGGCGGCGCGACAGGCCGGCGCGGACCTGATCGTTACGTTTGGTGGCGGGTCCGGCACCGACGCGGGGAAGATGGTGCGCCTGGCGTTAAAGCATGACATTCGGGCGATCGAGGACTTCGACCGGTTCGTGGTGCGGGTGGCGCCCGATGGCTCCCGCGCGTTGTTGGATTACGCGGCGCCGGATGTGCCGCAGATCGCGATTCCGACGACGTTATCGGGCGGCGATTTCAATCCCTCGGCGGGGGCGACCGACACGCGGACGATGTTGAAGGAGATTTACCGGCATCCTAAGTTGGTGCCGAGCGTGATCGTGCTGGACCCGGCGGTGACGGTGCGGACACCGCAATGGTTGTGGCTGTCGTCGGGCGTTCGCGCGCTGGATCACGCGGTCGAAACGGTTTGCGCCGAACAGGCCGATACACGGTCAATGTTGGAGGCGTTGCCGGCGATTTCGCTGCTGGCGAGCGCGTTGCCTCGGACCTTTAACGACCCGACCGACCTGGGCGCGCGATTGGACGCGCAACTCGCGGTTTGGTTGTCGATGGAGCACAACCGGTTCGGGGTCTCGATGGGCGCCAGTCATGGGATTGGCCATGTGCTTGGCGGGACCTGTAACGTTCCGCACGGTTACACATCCTGCGTGATGCTGCCGACGGTGCTGCGGTACAACGAAAGCGCCAACGGGGAACGACAGGCGAAGGTGGCGGCGGCGTTCGGACGTCCCGGCGAACCGGCGTGGCGCGTGGTGGGGGAGTTTATCGCGGGTCTGGGGCTACCTCGGAGCCTCGGCGCGGTCGGCGTGACGGAGGATCGGTTCGAGACCGTGGCGAAAGCGGCGCTGCTGGATCATTACCTGCACACGAATCCGCGGCCGATCCATGGGATCGACGACATCATGAAAATCCTGCGGATGGCGGCCTGATCAGGCCGCCACCGCCAGAGGTTCCCGCTGACGGATCATATCCGAGGCTTTTTCCGCGATCATGATGGTCGCCGCGTTGGTATTGCCGGACACCACGGTCGGCATCACCGAGGCATCGACGACGCGCAGGCCGTCAACGCCTCGGACCCGCAGTTCCGCGTCGACGACGGCCGTCGGGTCGCCGCCCATTTTGCAGGTGCTGGTCGGATGAAACACGGTGCCACCGTTTTCCCGTGCGTAGGTCAGCAATTGTTCGTCGGTCGTGATATTTGGTCCCGGAACATATTCCGACTCGATGTAATTCCGCATGTGCGATGAAGCCAGAAGGCCGCGGGCCAGTTTGAGGCCGTCGATGATGGTGCGTTGGTCGGTGAGGGTGGAGAGATAATTCGGCCGCATGGCCGGAGCCTCGGCGGGGTTGGCGGATTTCAGCCGAATCTCGCCACGGCTTTCCGGTCGCAATTGATAGGCGATGACGGTGAACCCCGACCACGGATGCAGCCCGTCCTGCGGCCGGTTGGCGCTGAACGTGGCGATCGAGAGCTTGATGTCAGGTGTCGCCAGCTCGGGCCGCGTGCGCGCGAACAGCGCGACATCTCCGGTAATCACCGTCAGCGGGCCGCGGCGAAACATGAAGTAATCCAGACCGGCCTTCAACTTTTTGAAGTTGCTTTGCATTACGTCGTTGAGCGTGATCGGGAAGGAACACTTCAACTTGATGGGGGCGGAATAATGGTCCTGCAGGTTCTGGCCGACGCCGGGCGAATGATGAACCACTGGAATACAGCATTCCGCCAGGTGGTCCTGAGGACCGACGCCGGACAGCATCAGGATTTGCGGGGAGCCGATCGCGCCGCCGCACAGAATGACTTCCTTGCGCGCTCGCACCGAGCGGATCGCGCCGTCCTGGCGGAATGCCACGCCGACCGCGCGTTTGCCGTCGAACAGCACTTTCTGGGTATGCGCGCCGGTCAGCACCTGGAGATTGGATCGGTTACGCACCGGATGCAGATATCCGACAGCGGTGGAGCAACGTTTGCCGTCGCGGGTTGTGGTCTGGTGATAGCCGACGCCTTCCTGATCGCGGCCGTTGAAGTCGTCGTTACGCTGGTAGCCGGCGTCGGCGCAGGCCTTGATGAACGCCTCGGCCAGAGGGTGGCCGTCTTTTACGTCAGATACGCACAAAGGCCCGCCGGTGGCGTGGAACTCGTCCTCACCACGTGTCTGGTGTTCGGCGCGGCGGAAATAGGGCAGCACGTCACCGGATCCCCAACCGGGATTGCCGAGTTGGCGCCAATGGTCGAAGTCCGCGTGCTGGCCGCGGATGTAAACCATGCCATTGATCGATGACGATCCACCCAGCACTTTGCCGCGCGGCCAGAAGATCTTGCGTCCAGCCGCGCCCGGGTCTGGTTCGGTTTCGTAACACCAATTGACTCGCGGATCGGCGAAGGTCTTGCCGAAACCAAGGGGAATGTGAATCCACATGTTTTTGTCTTCGCCGCCAGCTTCCAGCAGGATGACCTTGGCCGACGGGTCTTCCGACAGCCGCGCGGCCATCACGCACCCGGCTGAGCCGGCGCCGACAATGACGTAGTCTGCTTCAGTGCTGTCCTGAGCCATTTTGGTTCCCTTTTCCGTCACGCGGCCAATGCGACCCGGCCGCGGATCATATCGACCGCCTTTTCGCCGATCATGATGGTCGCGGCGTTGGTATTGCCGGATGCCACGGTCGGCATGATGGAAGCATCGACGACGCGCAAGCCCTCGATCCCGTGCACACGCAGCTCCGGATCGACAACGGCCATCGGATCGTTGCCCATCCGGCACGTGCTGGTGGGATGAAACACGGTGCTGCCGAACTGGCGCGCGTAATTCAACAGGTCGTCGTCGGTCTTTACGTCGGGGCCGGGCCGGAACTCGGACTCGATGTAGCGCTCGAAATGTTTCGTCGCCAGAATGCGCCGAATCAGCTTCAATCCGTCCACCACGGTGCGCTGGTCGTTCGAATCGGACAGATATCGCGGCACGATCGACGGAGAGGCGGCGGCGTCCAGCGATTTCAGCCTGATCTCGCCCCGGCTGTCCGGCCGCAACTGATACACGATCACCGTGAAGCCCGAGAATTTGTGCAGTCCCGTCGCTGGATTATCGGAACTAAACGGGGAGATGGCGATCTTTACGTCCGGTGTCGCGAGCTCCGGCCGGGTGCGTGCGAACAACGCGCAGGGACCCGCCGCCATGGTCAACGGGCCATCACGAAACACCAAATACCGCATGCCGACCGCGAGCTGTTTCAACGGACTCATCATCACGTCATTGAAGGTGATCTTTTCCTTGCAACGCAATTTCACGGCCGCGGAATAGTGATCCTGCAGACATTGCCCCACGCCAGGCAGATCGTGCACGACATCGACGCCCTTCTCCGCCAGATGCGCGGCGGGTCCAATGCCGGAGAGCAACAAAATATGCGGCGAGCCGATGGCGCCGCCACTGAGGACCACCTCGCGACGCGCGCGTACGGTTTTCGCGACGCCGTTTACGCGGAACGCGATGCCGACGGCTCGATTGCCTTCGAACAGGACACGCTCGGTCAACGCGCGCGTGATGACGCGCAAATTGGGCCGCTTCATCGCCGGATGCAGATAGCCGACCGCGGTAGAGCAACGTTTGCCGTTGCGAGTGGTGGTCTGTTGGTAGCCGACGCCCTCCTGCTTCTCGCCATTGAAATCATCGTTACGGGGAAAGCCAAGTTCCTCGGCGGCGCTGACGAGGGCGTCGCAAATCGGATGACTATAGGTGGCGTCCGACACGGACAGCTTGCCATCGGTGCCGTGCCACTCGTCGCTACCGCGCATGTTGTGCTCGGCGCGTTTGAAATAGGGCAGCACGTCGGCGGCGGACCAGCCGGGATTGCCCAGTTGACGCCAGTGATCGAAGTCTTCGTGCTGACCGCGGATGTAGACCATGCCGTTGATGGAGCTTGAACCACCCAGCACTTTTCCGCGTGGCCAGTAGATGGAGCGGTTGTTGGCGCCGGGGTCGGGCTCGGTCTGGAACATCCAGTTGACCTGCTTATTGGCGAAGGTTTTGCCATAGCCCAGGGGAATGTGGATCCAGAAGTTCGTGTCCTCACCGCCGGCTTCCAGCAGGATCACTTTGGTCGCCGGGTCCTCGCTCAACCGGGCCGCCATCACGCAGCCAGCCGATCCAGCGCCAACGATGACGAAATCCGCTTCCAGTAATTCTCCCGAACCGCTCATGTCGTTTCCTCCGGCCTTTGCGTGGCAGGCTAACCGCGATGACGCGCGGCGACAAATCCCGACCGCTTTAAGCGTCCGTTAACCTCCGCCGGTCAATCTGACCGCTGACATCCCGAATCCTCCGCATGACCCTGAAGACTTTGTTCGCGATCCCGATCGCCGTCATCCTGCTGGTGACCCTGGCCCTGGCCGGGATGCTCGCGACTCAGGGTTGGTCCAGCCAGGCGCGTGGTAAGGCCGCGGTCGAGGCTGTCGAGCACATGCGGCTTCTGTTGCGCCTCGAGGCGCGACTGAGGCTGGAACGTGTCGTTACCAACTTCGCGCTTGGCAAGCAGTATCCGTCGGATCCAGTGAAGCAACGGCTGGGGGAGACGCGGCGTGAAACGGATCGGGGAATCGCCGAGATCTACGCCAGGTTGCGCGAGAACGACGATTTTAAAATTAACAATGTGTATCGGCCGGAACCGTATCTGGCAAACGTCGCGGCCGGATTGACCGAGGTGCGGGCGGCGATCGATGCGTTTCTCGCCGGCGGGCAAGGCGCGCGGGGCTTTCAGGTACTCAATACGATGATGCCGCGGATGATCGCGGTCGCACAGGGGCTTGATGTCCCGTTGGAGCAAGCGAGTCTCGCCGTGACGGCCGCCGACCCGACATTATCCGGCCTGCTGACTGAAGACCGGCTGTCGGCTTCACTACGAGACCAGATCGGGTTGGTCGCGTCTCTGCTGCTTCCACGATACAGTACCGGCCAGAAGCCGACCGAAGCGGATAAGGAACAACTGCTAATTCTGTTGGCTCGAGCGTCTTATTTGACACGGCTGATCGGCGACACGATTGAGGTCGCCGGCGCGACCGAGCAAATTCGCGCCTCCCTCGCCGCTCTCAACGCCATCGATCTCGCGGCCATTCCTGGGCGGCTGCGCGAAGCGGCCGATGCTTCGCGGCCAGTCGACGACCCTGGAGAACTGCCACCGCAGCTTGTGCTGGTGCCGTGGGGTGAGCGGATCAACGGCTTGCGCAATGCCATCGTGGAGGCGACGATGGAGCGTGTGACGGTGCGGCGCACAGAGCGGGAGATGCGATTCGATATCGTCCTGGCCGCGTTTGGCGCGGTGTTGTTCGCGGTTCTGGAATCGATCGTGTTGCTGAGCCAACGCGTGGTCACGCCGCTGGCGCAACTGGGGATCGCGATCACCCGAATTGCCGCCGGAGATCGTGGCGTCCCGCTGAAAATGCAGTCTGGCACGCGGGAAATATCCGAAATGGTGACGGCGGTTGAGACTCTGCGACAGGCGGCTCTGGTCGCCGACGCGGCCTCCTTGCGACAACGCATGACAATCCGGCATCGTGTTGAAGTGTTGCGGGAGGCGTTGGGCATCGCGCGCACGGTGCAGGCGCCGGCGCATGCGTTGGAGCGTGGTGTCGCCAGGTTGTCGGAAGGGATCGACGCGACAATCGCGATGATCAGCGCCGCGAGGGCCGCGCCACCTTCAACTCTGGAGGCCGCGGCCGACGCGGTTCGAGTTGGGTTGGCGGAGATGCGCGAAACCGCCGCCGAACTTGACGCGTCTTTCGCGGCCGCGCGATTGGCGCAGACAGAGGATCGGCCGGAGGCGGAATACATGGCCCACATCCGCGCGGTGCAGACGGAAGTCGATAGACGAGACCTGGCGGTTCGCGGGTTTATACTGCCCAGTTTGGTGGCGTTGAGGGATGCGGCGGCGGCCGCGTGCGGGCCTGAGGCGGGGAAGCATGGCGCGGCATTGCACGATCTGGTCAGCGATCAGTTCGAACGCGTTGAAGAAACCGTCGCGGTGATGGCCTCAATGCGCGACGCGGTCACGCGAGCGGCGGCGATCGTGCGGGCCCTGGCAACGGATGAAACGTCGCTGGCCGCGTGAGGCCGGTTTCCTGGTCAACGGGAGCGGCGTAGTCTGCGCGCCGGAACCAACCGGGAGGGCATGCAATGGCCGTCGAGCAGAAGGCGTATCCGCATCCGCACGTGAACGAAGCGTGGCTGGCGCGGTTGCGCGAGGACATTCTGGAACCGGAGCTGCCGATCATCGACGCGCATCACCACATGTGGGAGCGCGCATCCGGGGTCTATCTGCTGCCGCAACTAATGGCCGACGTCACCGCCGGTCATAACGTGCGGGGGACGGTTTATATTCAGTGCGGGTATGGGTTTCGCACGGACGGCCCAACGGAGTTGAAGCCGGTTGGCGAAACCGAGACCGTGGTACGGATCACCGCGGGCGCCGGCCCCGGCATTTGCGCGGGCATCATCGGTTTTACGGATTTTCGCCTTGGGGAACGTGTGGACGCGGCGCTGGAGGCGCATGTCGCCGCTGGTCGGGGCCGTTTCCGCGGCATCAGGCAAAGTGCCGGTTGGGATCCCGCGATTCTCACGCAGACCTCGGCGCCCGCGCAGCCGGGTTTGCTGGTCGATCCGGCGTTCCGGGCGGGTATCGCGCGGTTGCGCCGGTTTGGGTTGTCTTATGAAAGTTCCTTGTATCATCCACAGCTTCCCGAACTCGCGGCGTTGGCGCGAGCGTTTCCCGAGCAGCCGATCCTGGCCAATCATTGCGGCGGTTATATCGCGATCGGTCCGCACGGGGAGGATCTGGCGGAGACATTCTCTCGTTGGCGTCAGGGCTTACGCGAACTCGCCGCCTGTCCCAACGTGTTTTTGAAGCTCGGTGGGCAGGCGATGAGCATTCGCGGTGTGGCGTTCCATGAAGCCGTGTTGCCGCCTTCCTCGGGCGAACTGGCCAACGCGTGGCGGCCGGTGATGGAAACGTGCATCGAAACGTTCGGCGCCAACCGTTGCATGTTCGAGAGTAACTTTCCGGTCGATAAGGGGATGTGTTCTTACGTGTCGTGCTGGAACGCCTACAAGCGGATCGCCGCGGGGTGCTCGGCGGAGGAAAAGGCGGATCTGTTCGCGGGCTCGGCGGCGCGGTTTTATCGCCTGGGTGACGTTGGCGCTTTGCACGTTTAACCGGAAAGGAGAACGGCCATGGAACTGGGTTATTTCTCGATGCCGTCGCACCCGCCGGAGCGCGGATTGAAGGCGGGCCACGACTGGGATCTGCAAACGCTGCGCTGGCTGGATGAGCTCGGTTTCACGGAAGCGTGGATTGGCGAGCATCATACCGCGCCGTGGGAACCGCATCCGGCGCCCGATCTGCTGATCGCTCAGGCGTTGCTGCAAACAAAGCGAATCAAGATCGGACCGGGCGGGTTTTTGTTGCCGTACCATCACCCGGCGGAACTGGCGAACCGCGTCGCGATGCTGGATCATTTGTCGGAAGGCCGCCTGCTGTTCGGTGTCGCCGCGTCGGGCCTGCCGAGCGATTGGGCGATGTTCGGCGTTGACGGCATGTCCGGGCAGAACCGGGAGATGACGCGGGAGGCGCTGGATATCATCCTGCGGTTGTGGAGCGACGAACCCTCGTTCGACTTCAAAGGCAAATACTGGCATGTCACGAAACCGGAGCTGATGTTCGGGTTCCTGAAACCGCATATCAAGCCGTTGCAGAAGCCACATCCTCGGATCGGCGTGGCGGGGTTGTCGACCAACTCCGACACGTTGAAGATGGCGGGCGAGCACGGGTTCATGCCGTTGAGTTTGAATTTGAATCCGGCTTATGTCGCGACCCATTGGGCGGCGGTGGAGGAAGGCGCGAAACGCTCTGGCCTGGTGCCGAAGCGGAGCGATTGGCGCATGGTGCGGGAGGTATTCGTCGCTGAAACCGACGATCAGGCGTGGGAGTTGTCGGTGGGCGGCATGATGGGACGGATGATGCGAGAGTATTTCCTGCCGTTGTTAGGTCAGTTCGGGTTTCTGCAATACCTGAAGCACGACCCGTCGGTGCCGGACTCCGATGTGACACCGGAATATTGCGCGAAGCATAACTGGCTGATCGGCTCGCCGAAGACCGTGGCTGACAGGTTGGAGGCGGTTTACAACGATGTCGGAGGGTTCGGCGGATTGCTGGTGTTTGGATTTGATTACGTGGACAATCCGAATGCGTGGCAAACGTCTCTGCGGATGTTGGCCGAGCAGGTGGCGCCGCGCATCAAACATTTGACGCCCGTATGAGCCGGGTTCTGCATCGCACCGGCGCCATTCCCCCTGTCGCGGTCAGCGGCGAGGGGATCTGGCTGCACACGGCGGACGGGCGCGCGATCATCGATGCTTCGGGCGGGGCCGCGGTGGCCGCTCTGGGTCACGGCAATAAGCGCGTGGCCGAGGCGATCGCGCGCCAGGCTGCAACGATGGCCTATGCTCATACCGGAACGTTCTCCAATCAACCGGCGGAAGATCTGGCGGAGATTCTGCTGGCGGATGAGCCGGGCGGGCTGACGCGGGCGTGGTTTTGCTCATCGGGGTCAGAGGGGAATGAGGCGGCGTTGAAGTTGGCGCGGCAGTATTTTCTGGAAATTGGACAGCCGGGCCGCGTGCGGACGATCGCTCGGCGGCAATCGTATCATGGGACCACACTGGGCGCGCTGGCGGCTGGCGGGAACATGATGCGGCGCGAATATTACGAGCCGATTCTCAGTCAGGCCCACAGCCTGGTGTCGCCGTGTTTCGGCTACCGGTTTAAACTGGACGGAGAGACGGACGCGACGTATCTGGAACGCCTGAGCGACGAACTGGAAGCGGAGTTTCAACGCGTCGGGCCGGAGACGGTCACCGCCTTTCTGGCGGAGCCGGTGGTTGGCGCGACGACCGGCTGTGTCGTGGCGATTCCCGGGTACTTTAAGCGTGTGCGGGAGATTTGCGATCGGCACGGCGCGTTGCTGATCCTGGATGAGGTGATGTGCGGGATGGGCCGTACCGGCTCGATGCACGCCTGGGAGCAGGAGGGGATTACTCCGGATATTCAAATCATCGCCAAGGGATTGGGCGGTGGGTATCAGCCGATCGGTGGAATTCTGATCACGGATCGTATCGTTCAGGCATTGGCGTCGGGCTCTGGCGGGTTTCTGCACGGGCAGACCTATCAGGCACATCCGGTGGCCTGCGCCGCTGCGCTGGAAGTGCAACGGATAATTCGCGAAGATCGGTTGCTGGACAATGTGCGTGCGATGGGCGGACGGCTGGAAACCGCATTGACGGAACGATTCGGCAATCATCGTTACGTTGGTGACGTGCGGGGTCGCGGGCTGTTCTGGGCTTTGGAATTCGTCACTGATCGCGGCTCGAAACAGGTGTTCGATCCGGCGCTGAAATTGAATGAACGAGTGAAGGCGGAGGCGTTCAAGCGTGGCCTCGCGGGATATCCGATGGGCGGCACGATCGATGGCAAGCGCGGTGATCACTACATCATCGCGCCGCCTTATATCGTGACGGCGTCGGAGATCGATACGATCGTCGACCGCCTGGGGGAGGCGGTCGACGTCGCGATCGCCTCCGTCAGCTAACGTAGTCGCATTTGAAGCCGTTGCCCCAGCGTTTCACGTACCCCTTCGAAGGCGACGGGAAATGCGCGAAGCAGCACAAGGTGCTGGTGTCGCAGTACGTCTCCAGGAACCTGGTGCGGGAGGCGACGCCTTGCGCGGGATTGTAATCGACGCGCATCGACAATTCTGGATGCAGCGCCTGGAGCGGGGTGTGGATCAGATCGCCGGTGAAGACCGCGTCCTTGCCGCCTTTGCCGAGGGTGACGGCGTAGTGGTCGATGGTGTGGCCAGGCGTCGGGATCAGAGTGATCAGGTCGTTCAGCGAATGATCGCTGGTGACAACGTCGCATGCCTTCGCTTCCACGATCGGAATGACGCTATCGACGATCTGCGGCAGGTCGGTCTTCTTCGCCTCGTCGAGCCAGAAGTCGAGCTCCGTCTTGGAGAAGATGTAGCGGGCGTTGGGAAAGGTCGGTACCCAGCGGCCGTTTTCCAGCCGCGTGTTCCAGCCGATATGATCGACGTGAAGATGCGTGCACAAAACGAAATGGATATCGTTGACGGTCAGGCCGGCCGCGGCGAGGCCTCGCATGAAGGCGTCGTCTTTCTTTTTATGCCACAGCGGACGTGCCGGACGGTCCTTGTCGTTGCCGACGCAGCTATCGATCAGAATGTTGTGCTTGCCGGCCTTCACGACATATGACTGGAAGCAAAGTACCAGGTTGTCGTTGGCGTCGAGCGCGGCCGGATGCATCCAGGACCGATTCTCGTCCAACACGTCCTTGGTCAGGTTCGGCAGGAACTCCAGCGCCGGCGTGAAGCCGACCTCCATTTCGATGATCCGATGGATCGTCGCGTCACCGGCCTTGAATGTCATGCTCATGGCTCAGGTCTCCTTCCCCTTTGCGAGGAGGTGAGGTTAACTGACGATGGCCGTGACGGCCAGAGGGAGGAGATCGCGATGGCCGACGCGGGAGCGCTGAGCCCGGAGACGGTGATGCGGCAGATGAAACAGAACGGCGTCACCGATGTCGTATGGCTGCCGGATAGTGAGACGAACTGGCTGTTCCTGCTGATGCAAGCCGATCCGGATTTGCGGCTGGTGGGGGTAACTCGGGAAGGGCACGCGTGCTCGATCGCGGCGGGTCTGTTCGCGGGCGGGCGGAAGCCGATGATGCTGATCCAAAACACCGGCATGATGGAATCAGGCGATTCAATTCGCGGCTGGCTGATGGGATTGAAGGTGCCGATCGTACTGATGGTCGGGTATCGCGGCTACACGCGGCACGGGGTCAACAGCGACACCGCCGCGACGTACACGGAACGGTTTCTGATGGCGTTCGGCATTCCGTTTTATCTGGTGGAGAACGATGCTGACGCGGATCGTATCGCTGTCGCGTTCAAGGAAGCCGAGGCGCTGCAGGGGCCGGTTGTCGTGCTGGTCGGCGACGAATATCACGGCTTCAACCGGTAGGAGCGATCCATCATGATGCACACAGCGGATTTGCTGAAAGTTGTCGCTCAGTACCGGGGCGATTCGATCGTGATTTCCGGGCGCGGCGGGAAGCATTGGATTGAATTGTCCAACACGCCCTTGGACCTTCCTTTGGGCGATCCGGCGATGGGCGGGCATTCGGGGTTTGGCCTGGGGCTGGCGCTGGCCCGGCCGGAGAAGCGAGTGATCCTGTTCGATTCGGAAGGCGATATTCTGATGAGCATGGGACAATTGGCGACCATCGCGGAGCAGGCACCGGCGAATTTTTATCATTTTATTCTGGACAATGAGGTTTACGCGACGACGGGCGGACAGCCGGTGCCGAACGCGAAACATGTCGACTACGCGATGATCGCGCGCGGGGCGGGCTATAATCGGACGTTCAACTTTTCCGAGTTGGAGGCCTTTGGTTCGGCGTTGCCAGGCATTCTGGGCGCGCCGGGGCCGGTGTTCGTGGCGTTGAAGGTTTGGCCGGAGGTGGAGAATACGCCGATCGGACAACGCGTGCGCTGGCGGAAGCGGAGCGCGGATAAGGTTGTACGGGATTTAAGAGGCGCGCTGAATGTGGGGTGAAGCGCCCCTTCGACGTCGTGCCGCGGGAAAGCCCGACAATTTTACCACTAAGACACCAAGTTTAATAGGTAAGAACTTAGTGCCTTAGTGTCTTAGTGATAATACTTGCAACCGTTCACGCGGGCAAGAGCGTTCAGCGAGATTATCCGAGCCCAGGCAGGATCTCGCGTTCGAAGTCGCGCAGCACCGTTTCCAGCGGTTTGGCGCCCGGGCCGACGATCTGCGGGTTTAAGATAACCCGATCGACGCCGGGGGTATCCAGCAGCCGGCGCAATTGATCTCGCACCTCCGTGACAGTGCCGGCGACGGCGTAACGATCGACCAGACTGTCCGGGACAATCGCGGCATGGCCGGCGGCGGAGGCCGCGTGATGGCCGACGCCGTAGCCTGATTGAAGCTGTTCCACCGCCGCGCGTTCTTCACCGGTGAACCATTCCGGCTTCGCGTTCATCAGCGCTCCGGCGACACGGCCGCGAATCCGGTTGCGTGCCTCGGTCGCGTCGGCGCCGAGACTATAGGGCGTCCAGCAGGATACTTCGACGGGCGCGCCGTCGAGCCAACCCAACGCGCGGCCGACCAGATCGGGCGACACACCGTGATGCAGGATGACACCATCGGCGATTCGGCCGGCGGTGCGGATCATGCGCGGGCCGGTGGCGGCGATGACGATGGGCACCGCAGCGGGCGCCTCCAGCCACGACAGTCTCGTATCCGTTCCGTTACAAATAACGTCGCCACCGCGGGTTAAAGTGCGCACCGTCGCGACATACGCTTCGATGTCGGCGATCTTCGCGTGTGCCATGCCAATCGTGCGCAACGAGGAAAACCCAGTGCCGATCCCCATGATCGCGCGGCCGCCGGACATCTCTGACAGTGTCGCCATGGCGCTGGCCATCACGCTGGCGTGACGCGTGACCGGCTGGGTCACGCCGGTGGCCGCGCGGATATGTTTCGTGGCGAGCAAAATGGCGGCAAGGCTGACCGTCACCTCACGGCACAGCAATTGGGAGTCGATCACCCAGACGCTGTCAAAACCAATCCCTTCCGCAAGCTGAGCGTGACGCGCCAGAGCGGTGACCGGTTCGGTCCCCCAGAGCGCGAGACCGAGCCGTTTGCCGCGGATCAAGATCTATTCCGCCGCGACGCCGGGGACGAAAGCGGGGACCTCGGCGCGTTGCGTGCTTTCCATTGGTGTCGGCCACCAGCGGTCTTCCCAACCCGCGAACAGCGGTTTCAACCGCGGCATCACCTTTTCGGCGAACAGCTTTGTGTTGAATTTCGCGAGGTCTTTGTTCATGTTACCAAACTGCAACAGCAACATCAGGTGCGCGACGTTGAGCGATTCCGCGACCTCGGTCAGTTGCGCGACCACGTCATCGGGGGAACCGACAATCACATAGCCCTTATCGACGATGTCGGTCATTTCTGTGGCGCGGGCCTGGGTTCTGGCGCTCTGTGTCGCCGCGCGGCCGACCTGGCTGGTCAGGCCGGCGCGTTGCGTGCCCTCCGTGATGTAGCCGGGTGGCGTCGCCCACATCGGATCGGTGAACAGGCAGCGGCCGTAGAAATATTCGGCCGGTTCGCGATACAGCTCCAACGCCTTTTCGCGGGTTTCCGCGACACCGACAAATTGCAGGAACGCGGCGCGGTTGGGGTTGCGATCCTTGCCTAACCGAGCCATTTCTCGCCAGAAACCATCCATGGTTTCGCGGCCGTCCTTGTAGCCAAAATACGAGAGGTACGCATAGACGTAATCCATCTCGGCGCACCATTGCCAGGTCTCGATCGAGCCGCCGCCTGGAATCCAGACCGGTGGATGCGGCTGCTGCACCGGGCGCGGCCAGATGTTCACATAGCGCTGTTGGTTATAGCGGCCGTTGAAAGCGAAGGTGTCTTTTTCGGTCCAGGCGCGCATCACCAGGTCGTGCGCTTCAAGATACCGCTCTCGTAACATCGAGGGGTTTTGACCGTAGCAATAGGTCGTATCCATCGGCGTGCCGACCGGGAATCCGGCGATCAGGCGGCCGCCGGAGATGCAGTCGATCATGGCGAATTCCTCCGCCACGCGAGTCGGCGGATTGTACAGCGCCAGCGAATTGCCCATCACGCAAATCGCGGTGTCCCGGGTTCGCCGCGACAGAGCGGAGGCGATCAGGTTGGGCGACGGCATCAATCCATAGCCGTTGGAGTGATGTTCGTTGCAGCACACCGCGTCGAAACCGCAATCGGCGGCGAACTCCATTTCATCCATGAAGTCGTTGTACATTAAGTGCGCGCGCTTTGGATCGAACAACGAGGAATGAATATCGACCCAGACCGAATGGTGCTTTTCCCGGAAATCGTCCGGCAGTTCAGTGTACGGCATCAGGTGGAACCACATCAGGCGCATGGCGAACATCCCGTTCTGTTGACGGCGTTTCCGGTCAGTATGGCACTCGGACGCGGCCGGTCAAACCACCAGTCCACCGGCGATCTGCACGCGACGCACATGGCGGAAATACGGCCCGGCGTCGTTCACGGCGATATGGTGCACGCAGCGATTGTCCCAGAAAGCGATCGAGCCGTTATGCCAACGGAAATCGCAGGTGAACTCCGGCCGTTCGCCGTGGCGGAACAGGAATTGCAGCAATGGCGCGCTTTCTTCCTCGGTCATGTTTTCGAAGCGATGGGTGTAGGCGCGGTTGACGAACAAGGATTTGCGGCCGGTTTCGGGATGGGTGCGGACGACCGGATGCACGTTGACCGTCGGCCGCCATTCCGCGTCCTCCCGCACTTTCGCGGTTCGCCGCGCGTTGCGGTTGGCCGCCGGTCCAGCCACCGTATGATCCGAGTGCACCGCGCGCATCGTGGACAGCAGCGCTTTCATCCCATCGGACAGTGTGTCGTAAGCGTGCGCCATGGACGCGAACAACGTGTCGCCGCCGTAAGGAGGAACCTCAACCCCGTACAGGATCGCGCCCATCGGCGGTTCCGTCATCATTGTGGTGTCGCAATGCCAGTCCTCACCGACGATCGCCTGATCGCCGGGCGTGCGCTGAATTTCGACGATCTCGGGGTCGGCTTGCATGCCGTTATAGTTGGGGTGGATGAAAATGGGACCGAAGCAGCGGGCGAAACGTTTGTGCTGCTCGTGCGTCAGCGTCTGATCGCGGAAAAAGATGACGCCGTGATCGAGCAGCGCCCGACGAATGTCGCCGATGGTGTCGTCGTCGAGGTCCTGGGAGACATCGACGCCAAGCACCTCGGCGCCGCAGGAACCGGAGATGGGTTTTACCGTCAGATGATTGTCGCGCATGGACCGTCCACCTGTTTCGGCGAACTTGCCTGTTCCTGTCGCGGCGGGCAAATTCGGCCTGACGATGGCGCCGGCTTCGCCTCCGCCGCGGAAAACCGGAGGGAACGACATGGCATCGCATTGGGTTGGCACCTGGACGGCGACTCCCGCGCCGGCGGACGGCGTGGCGCTGAGCAGTCCCACCATTCGCATGTTTCCGCGAGTGAGTATCGGTGGCGATACGATCCGGGTGCGGCTGTCAAACGCGGCCGGCACGGGAGACCTGGTCGTTGGCGCCACGCATGTGGCGAAGCGCGGCGCCGGCGCGGGCATTCGTCCGGATACGGATCGGGTCGTGACGTTCAATGGCGCGGGGTCGGTGAAAATTCCGGCGGGTGCATTCGTTGTCAGCGATCCGGTGTCGCTGAAGGTCGCGCCGTTGGAGGATCTCGCCGTCAGCATCTACATCCCTGGCGAAATTCCCGCCAGCTTCGGGGTCACCGGGCGGTACGCGCGACAATTCAATTACCTCTCGCCGCCGGGGGATTTCACCGGCATGGAGATCATGCACGCGGCCCGCGTGATCGACGATTGGTTCTTTCTGAGCGGCATCGATGTGCTGGCCGCGCGAGACGTTGGCGGCATCGTCGCGCTCGGCGATTCGATCACCGATGGCAATATTTCGACGCATGACGCGTTTTGCCGATGGCCGGATCAACTGGCGCGGCGGATCGTCGCGCGCGGCGGCAAGATGTTCGGGGTGATGAACCAGGGGCTCGGCGGCAATCGCATTTGTCACGACATTCGAGGCGATAGCGGGCTGCGGCGATTCGATCGGGATGTGCTTTCGCAGCCGGGTGTCACGCGCGCGATCGTTGTGCTGGGTGTCAACGATATCCGCAACCGGCGCGGGTTGAAGGAAGAGGTGGTCAGCGCGGACGACCTGATCAACGGGCTCAATCAGATGGCGATGCGAGCACGGGCGCGCGGGATCCGGATGTTTGGAGGGACGATCACGCCGTTTGAGAACGAGACGTTCATGCTGGGGGCGTGGACGCCGGAGGGGGAGGCGAAGCGGCTCGCGGTGAATGAGTGGATGCGGACTTCGGGGGCATTCCACGCGGTGATTGATTTCGATAAGGAACTGCGGGATCCGGAGCATCCGGCGCGGATGTTACCGATTTATGACAATGGGGATCACCTGCACCCGGGCGATGTTGGGTATAACCGGATGGGGGATGTGATCGATCTGTCGCTGTTCGATTAGAGCGAGGGCGGGAGAGGCCCGGCATTTGGGTCGAAGCGCTACGATCGGCGGTTCGTGCGGGGCGCACGGTTCCATTTAACGCGGAGGACGCGAAGTGCGCCAAGGTCGCGGAGTTTTTTTCTCGATCGGATCATCTCGTGGACGGATCGAATGGCGTAAAGCGATACCCGATCGCGACAGTGATGGTTTGCAGGATGTGGCCGCGCAGGGTGACGGCGGATGGGGGCAAGGGCTCGATGCGCGTGAACAGGCCGCGCAGGGTCGGGATGACCGTGTCGGGGTGATCGACGATCAGCAGTAAGACGTCCGCGCCAGCCCAACGCTCGGGCGGGTCCGCGAAGCCGAACTGGCGGGTGTCTTCGTTCAGGCAGATCACTGCTACGTCAGGGCCTAAAGCATGAGCGATTTTGCCGGCGTCACGCCAGTTGAGGACGCCGACGACGGTGCCTGGACGTAACAAACCGCGCGCGGACAGGTCGTCTCGCAAGGATGTCCAGTCCAGGCCTTCGGCGGTTACACTATCCAGACGCAGCCAATCGAACTGCTCCTGGGTGCCGATCACGCACAGGGTCACGATGACCAACGCCGCCGATGCAACGATCGACGCGCGGACGGCTCGGTGGTCCCAACGTTCGGCGACGAAACGGCCGAGCAGCGGGAACAGCATCAGATAACCGGGCGCGGCCCAATGATACAAGACACGCTGGGAGGACCACGCTGAAATCAACGCGAAGACAACGATGGGCGGGGCGGCGAGGCACGCCAGAAGTTGCTCTCGCCAGCCGGAACGCAAGGCTTTCGCACCGAGGATCATCATGGGCGGCCAGAACCAGGGCAGCACGAACAGGGCCTCGCCCAGAAGGGTGGTGATTGGGGTGAAAGGGCGGAAGCGGAGGCCGGAGGCGCGGGCGCCCTGGAAGGCGAACGAAGCCCAGTGGTGCTGGATATTCCAGATGATGACGGGGGAAAAGACCAGGATGGCGATCACCGCGGCGGCGTAGGGTTGCCAGCGGCGCAGCCAGGCTCGGTGGTCGCGGTTCAGCAGCAGGAACAGGAACGCTCCGGCGATGGTCAGGACGGCGGAGTATTTGGAAAACATTGCAAGGCCGGCACAAACGCCGGCGCCGCACCAGTATCCGGTCGCGCGGCGGCCGGTAGATGGTAGGGCGCGCAGCAGGCATAAAGCGGCGCCGGTCAGGGCGCAATCCAGTGGGCCGTCGGGCAGCACCCAGCCGCCGCTGGTGATGCCGAACACCGGGGACAGGTTCAACGTCAGCGCGGCCCAGAAGCCCGCGCGCGGGCCGGCGAGGTCGTTGGTCAGAAGGAACATCAGCCATGTGGTCAGCGCGAACAGCAGGATAAACGGCAGGCGCGCGACGACCGGTGCCTCGGAGGCGAACAGTTGCGTTGACCCCCACGACAGCCACCACGACGCGGGCGGATGGTCGAAATAGCCGAGGCTCAGCACCCGGCCGGCGGACACCATGTAGCTTTCATCGACGCCCAGTCCGATGGCTGCACCGAAGGCCAGTCGAATCGCGGTGGTGATGAGAATCAGCAGAAGAATTTGGCGTCGCACGCGGACTCGCTTTGGTGGCACCCTGACCGGGCCGGTTGTATAACCGGCCTGTCCGGAGGGGACCATGTATTGCGGCTGTTTTCACTGCCTTCAGGTGTTCGAGGCGACCGAGGTCATCGATTGGATCGACGACGGGGAGACCCCTTTGTGCCCGCTGTGCGGTGTGGACGCCGTCATGCTGGGCGTCACCGACCTGATGGAATTGCTCCGGATGCATCGGACTCGGTTCGGGCGGCGGGTTGACCCGCGCATGGGAAGCGCTTCGGATATGGCCAACGACAACTGAACGGGGTGCAAGTCGATGCGCGTCTGCGTTTATGGGGCGGGCGCCATTGGCGGCCACCTGGCGGTACGGCTGGTGAAAGGTGGAGCGGATGTCTCGATCATCGCGCGCGGCAAGCATCTGGCGGCGATCCAGGCGAACGGATTGCAGGTTCACGCGGTGGACGGGGAGCATAAGATCAAGCTCCAGGCGACCGACGATCCGCGCACGGTGGGGCTGGTGGATGCCGTTTTCGTTACGGTGAAGGCGCCAGCTCTGCCGGCGGTGGCGGCGGGGATCGGTCCGTTGCTGAAACAGGATACCGCGGTGCCGTTCGTGATGAACGGCATTCCGTGGTGGTTCTTTCAGCATCTGGGCGGACCGCATGACGGGCTCAAGCTGCCGCGGATCGATCCGGACGATGTACTGTTGAAGACGGTTGGCGCCGATCGCGCGGTGGGAGGCGTGGTTTACTCGGCCAGCGCGGTGACCGATCCGGGCGTCATCGAGGTCGAGCAACCCAAAAGCCGCGTCATCCTGGGCGAACCCAATGGCACGCTGTCGCCTCGGGTAGTGGCGCTGGCCGAGTTGATCACCAAGGGCGGCATCAGCGGTGAGGCGACGACGGAAATCCGCACCGAAATTTGGAACAAGCTGATCAGCAACCTCGCGGGAGGCACGTTGGCGGTGCTGTCCGGCATGGCGCCGCGGAACGTCTATACCGAACCGGCGGCAAGGGACGCCGCGTTGCGGGTGATGCAGGAGGCCGCGTCGATCGCCGTGGCGTTGGGCGCGCGGCCCAGTACGAACCATGACGCGCGGGTGAAGACCCAATCCTCCATGGATCATAAGCCAAGCATTCTGCAAGATCTCGAACTGGGCCGGCCGATGGAGATCGATGGCATGTTCGACGCGCCTTTGGTGCTGGCGCGCACCGCTGGGGTTGCGACGCCAACGCTGGATCTGCTGGTGGCGTTGTGCAAATTACGAGCCCGGGCCTCGGGCCTTTATGGGAGCTGACAGCATGGAAACGCGCGTTTACGGCCGCACGGGCATGGCGATTTCGATCCTGGGATTTGGCTGCGGCGCGGTGGGAGGGCTGATGGTCCGCGGCGCGGCTGTGGATCAGGAGAAAGCGATAGGGCGCGCGATGGACGCCGGCATCAATTACTTCGATACAGCGGTGCAGTACGGCAACGGTGCCTCCGAAACGAATCTGGGGCGGGCGTGGAAGACGTTGAAGCCGGCGAAGGCGTTCGTGGGCACCAAGGTTCGGATTCCTCCGGAGGATTTCGGGCGCATCGCCGAGGCGGTGACGGAATCGCTGGATGGCAGCCTCGCGCGGTTGCAGATGGACCATGTCGATATCTTCCATTTGCACAATGCGATCACGGTGGACGGCGGCGGCGATACGCTGAGCGTGGCGCAGGTGTTGAACGAGGTCGTGCCGGCGTTTGAATTGTTGCGGAAAGCGGGCAAGACGCGGTTTCTGGGGATCACGGCGGTGGGCGAAACTCCGGCGCTGCTTCAGGTGATCGACGCGGAAAAATTCGACAGCGCGCAGGTCAGTTACAACATGCTCAATCCCTCGGCGGGGGAGGCTTTGCCGGACGGTTATCCGGCGCAGGATTACGGCAGGATGTTCGATCATACGAAGAAAGCCGGCGTCGGCGTGGTCGGGATCAGGGTAATCGCGGGCGGCGCGTTGAGCGCGTCGGAGGCTCGGCATCCGATTGCCTCACCGGCGCCGGCGCCGATCGGCACGGCGGAGAGTTACGAGACCGATGTCGCACGGGCCCGGCGGTTGCTGCCGCTGGTGTCTGAAGGGTTCGCCGCCAGCCTGCCGGAGGCGGCGACGCGGTTCGCCATCACGCATCCGGCGATGGGGACGATCCTGGTCGGCATGGCGACGGTGGATGAGTTCGACGCGGCTCTGGCGGCTGTTCAGAAAGGACCACTTCCCGCGGCGGCGCTGCGGCGGCTGGCGGAGTTGCGGGCGGGATTCGCGGGGGAAAGCCGATAGGCCTGGGCTGCTTCAGGTCTCCAGCACCAGCAACCCATACCCGGTGGTCAGCGGCGCGGTGTAATTCCGGTGCACGCGCTTCACGTTCTTGCCGAGCGCGCCGCGCATCGCCAGCCACATGATCATCTCGACGCCCTCGGTGCCGCCGCGTTCCATGTAGTCCTGGGTTGAGAGTTCAGCCAACGGTGCCGGCTCGGTTTCCAGGCGGTCCATGAACTCATTGTCCCACGCGAAATTTTTCGTGCCGAATTTCGTACCGTGCAGTTGATGCGTCAGGCCGCCGGTGCCGAACACGACGATGCGGCGGTCCTTCGGGTAGGTTTCGATCGCATGGCGTAACGCCGCGCCAAGCCGGTACAAGCGCCGAGGCGTCGGAATCGGATGCTGGATCACGTTCACCGCCAGCGGAACGACCGGAACCTTCCAGTCGGTGTCGGTCAACAACGGCAGGAATGACAGCACGCCGTGATCCAGCGCCATCTCCTGGCAAATAGTCGGGTCGAACTCGTCATTCACCAGAGAGCGCGCCAGATGCCACGCGAAATCCGGATCGCCCGGCAGATCGGGCAGAGCGCGCTTGCCCCAGCCCTCATCCGCCTGGGCGTGCGTCGCGCCGACGCCGAGGGCAAAGGTCGGGTAAGCGTCGAAGAAGAACTGGTTGACGTGGTCGTTGTAGACGATCAGGAACAGGTCGGGACGGACCTCCTCCAGCCATTGCCGTGCCGGAACGTAACCGTCGAACAAGGGGGCCCACATGGGCTCCTTCTGCTGGCCGCGATCCCAGGCGACGCCAATGGTGGGCGCGTGGGAGGTGCCAATGCCGCCGATGATCGTCGCCATGTCAGTTTGCCTTTCGCGCGTGGTATTCGGCCAGGGTCATTCCGGCGGTGTGGGCGCCGATCTCGGGCAGCGGCACGCCCACGGCGGCGCCGATTTTCAGCAACAAATAGATGCTGGCACCGTGTTCCATCATGGCTTTCCAGTCGCGGCGCTTCACGAGTTCTATTTCAGTGTCGGAACAGCCGAGGTCCCGCATGTAGCCGGCTTCGTCGGCCTGGAACGTCGTCCGGTTTTCGGGGCGGCTGAGCGTGTTGGCCATTTTGTTGAGGGCGTAGCTGCGCGCCGATCGCTCGCCGGTAAAGACGTAGGCGCCGGAAATGACGTCGTCCAATGCGGCCTCCCGTGGATGGTTGGGGGGTTGTACCGTGCTGGAGGGTTGGCGGCAAATGGGGAGTGGGACGTTGTCGGACGGGGTGCGGCGGGAGATGGCCGGGTCGAGCCCGGCCATGACGATTAAAAGCCCGGCCATGACGACGAAAACTACGTCCTACGAACGTTCCAGAACACGAACTGGCCGGGGATGATGCCGGTGATGTCGTTGCGGCAGGCGGTGCGTTGCAGGTATTGGCCGGTGGGCAGATAGGGCATTTCCTCGAACGCCTTGCGTTGCAGGTCGGCGGCGATCTTTTGCTGCGCGGGTATGCCGTCGGCATCGACCCACGCGTCGATCAGCCCCTGCACGCCGGGAAGATCGGGCCAGCCGAACCAGGCTTTGGCACCGTTGGAGCGTAACGTCTGATTGGTCACCGGCGTTGTCATGTCGATCCCGTTCCAACCGGTGATGAAGAAGTTCCAGCCGCCCTGGCTCGGCGGGTCCTTCTTGGCGCGGCGCTGGATCACGGTGCCCCAGTCCATCACCTCGTATTGCACATCCATGCCGAGTTTCTGAAACACATCCAGCGCGACGGCGCATTGCGCGGTCAGCACCGCCTGATCGGAGGGCGACATCATGACGATGCGCTCACTGTTATAGCCGGCGTCGCGCAGGGCCTTTTTCAAGGTCGGCAGGTCGCGCTTCGTCTTGAACGCGTCCAACCCGGCGTCGCTGGCCATCGGCGTGCCCGGCGCGAAGAAGCCGACGCCATCACGCCACATCGCTTTGTTGGTGCCCGCGGCGGCGGTCATGAAGTCGGCCTGCGACGTGGCCTCCAGGATCAGGCGCCGCACCGCCGGTTTATCGAACGGTGGGAACAGTTGATTGAAGATGCCGGTGCCGAGGACGCCCAGAGGGCCGCTGTCTTCGGTATGGACAACCTTGCTGCGGTCGAGGATCGGCAGCAGATCGGTGGGTGGGTTTTCCCACCAGTCGACCTCATTGTTCTCCAGCGCGGCGGCGGCGGTGCTCGGGTCCGGCTGGACGATCCATTCCACCCGGTCGAAATGCACGATCTTTGGGCCGGCGAGCCAGTCGGTGGTGCCATTCGGCCGCGGCACGTAATCGGTGTTGCGGGCGTAGACGACCTTGCTGCCGACCACGCGCTCATCCGCCACGAAACGGAACGGACCGCTGCCGACGATCTCCTTGATCGAGGTGAAGGGATCGGTGTTCGCGAGACGCTCGGGCATCACCAGCAAAGCGGGCGGGCCGATCTTGGACAGGCAGTTCAGCACGAGATTGAACGGCTTCGTCAACCGGATGGTGAAGCGCTTGTCGTCGGGCGCGGTCATCTCCGCCACGCGGCTGAGCAATATCTGACCCATCGGATCGCGCGCCGCCCAGCGTTTGATGGAGGCGACGCAATCCTTGCCGCGCACCGGTTCGTTGTCGTGGAATTTCAGGCCGTCGCGCAGGGTGAAGGTCCACAGCTTGCCGTCGTCCTCGACCGTGTGGCCGTCAACCATTTGCGGTTGCGGTGTGAGGTTGCTGTCGATGCCATAGAGTTGATCCCACACCGCGGTCGCGTGGTAACGCGTGATGTAAGCGGTGGTCATGACCGGATCGATGACAGTCAGGTCGGCCTGCGGAACGTAACGCAGCACGCTGGCCTTGCCCTTGCCCGTTTGGGCGAAGGCCCGGGACAAGGGGAGTGAAGCCGCGGCGCCGGCGATGAAGCTACGTCGTTGCATGACCGGTCTCCTTTGGATATTCACGGACTGAGCAAGCCCTGGGATGGCGAAGCAAGGCGTGTGCCAGAGATGATATCCTGGAACGGAACGTTCTGAAATCCGGCGGTCACTTTCGGATCCGGGACCAGCAGACCTACGCCGCCTTGTTCAACATCGGCGGGGCGATCCCCGCGCCGACGTCGCTGACGCTGTTGGGGCTCGGGTTGCCGGGCACCGGTATGACGCGGCAATGGCGGCGGCCGGAATCGGGCTCAGCCGCCTGACGCGCGTCAGTCCACGACCAGGGCGATGACCTCGGACGGTGCCGCGGCGATGGCGTCCGCGCCCGCCTCTTCCAGTTCCTCCCGCCCGCCATAGCCCCACAGCGCGCCGATCGAGCGGATGGCGTTGGCCTTCGCCGCCTCGATATCGTGCAGGCGATCGCCCAGCATGACGCAGTCCGAGGCGGTCAGGTGCTCGACGGTGAGGATGTGGGCGAGCAAATCCTGCTTGCGATCCAGCCCGCCGCCCGGTTCGGCGCCATAGACGCCGCGGACATAGGCGCGCAGCCCCAGAAAATCCATCACGCGTTCCGCGAAGTCGCGCCGCTTGGAGGTCGCGATGCACATTGTCAGCCCGGAGTCTCGCGCGCTGTCGAGCATCGCGGCGACACCGGGATAGACCGAACAGTCGTAGATGCCGGTTGAGGAATAGCGTTCGCGATAAACGGTCAATGCCAGATCCACGCGCTCGTCGCCGAAGGGTTCCAGCATGCGGCGCAACGATACCGCGATGGGTGGTCCGACGGCCCAGGTGAGATCGCCGGCGGCGGCGGGGTCGTGCCCGAGTTCGGTCAACGTATATCGAAAGCAGGCCTCGATTCCTGGGCGGGAGTCGGACAGCGTGCCGTCGAGATCGAGCAGAATGGACGTGGGCATGGTGCCTCGTGGAGCGGGGGGGACGACGCTGGTTGTGTACCGCGAGGTCGCGCCAGGCAACCGCCGCCGGTTCGCGCTTTGTCAATCATCGTGACGCGCCGGACATAAGCCTCGGGCAGATTGTCGCGGGCGGCGTGGGCCGCGGATCAGTTCACGAGCGAGCGGTTGCGCTTCACGGCTTTGGTCGTCGGGTGCTCGGGGCCGAGTTCTTTCATGTAGACCGATAACGCCCAATCGAGCGCTTCGCGCGCGGCGTAACGGTCGCCCATGTCGCGCAGCACGCCGCCCAGATTGTTGCAGTCGCGGGCGACGTTGACGTGGTCGTGGCCGAAGGCCTGCTCATCGAGGGCCAGGGCGCGCTCGAACGCGGCGGCGGCGGCGTCGAGGTCGCCCAGATCGTGCAGGACGAGGCCGATGTGATTGATGGTGGTGGCGGTTTCCGGGTGCTCGGCGCCCAGGGATTCGGTGTGCAACGCGAGAGCGCGGTGCAGCAGGGATTGGGCGTCCGGGAAATCGCCCAGTTCATGCGCGAGGCGGCCGAGGGCGCGGATGTCGTTGGCGAGATCCGGGTGATCGGGTCCGAGCTCGCGTTGGCGGGCTTCGATGGACAGCTCCAGTTCGGCGCGCTCGGCGCGAAGGGCGGGGAGGTCGGGCATCGGGGATTGGTATCAGGCGGCGGATTGAGCGGACAAGGGGTGGGGCGGCGAAGTTGGCCGGGCGCTTGACTCGCTCGGCCCGGTCCACCGCAATGGCCGGCGAAAAAGGACCAGGATACACCGCATGTCGAACCCGCGAGTCCCCTATCAGATGGCATCGGACCGGGCGCGGCTGCCGCCGCCGGTGCCTGGCAAACCGCTGATCGTTCACGTCGTGGTCAACGTGGAATATTGGCCGTTCGAACAGCCGATGCCGCGCAAGTTGCTGCCGGGTCCGCATGGCAACGACAAGATCCCCGATGTGCCTAATTTCTCCTGGGTCGAGTATGGCATGCGCACCGGCTTCCCGCGTATCCTGCATGCGTTGAAGCGGCGCGGTCTGCCGGCCTCGACGACGATCAACGCCAGCGTGATCGACGTGTATCCCCGGGTGGCCGAATCGATGTTGGACGCCGGTTGGGAATTCATGGGCCACGGCTGGACGCAAAAGGCGTTGCAGAATGAGCCCGACGAAGGCGCCGTCATCGATCGATGCATGGAGCGGATCCAGCGCTTCACCGGCCTGAAAATGCGCGGCTGGCTCGGCGCCGGATTGAGCGAGACGATGGATACGCCGGACGTGCTGAAATCACGCGGCGTGGATTATGTGTGCGACTGGGTGATCGACGATCTGCCGACGTGGATGCGCACGAAGCACGGGCCGATGATCGCGGCGCCGTACTCGCTGGACGTCAACGATGGGCCGTTATGGGCGGGGTTCGGCATGCACTCGAACGTGCAATACGACCGTGTCGTGTGGGCGCTGGAAACGTTCGAGGAAGAGCTCGCCGGCAACTGCCGTGTGCTGGTATTGCCGTTGCATCCGCATCTGGTCGGCGTGCCGCACCGCATGAACTGGTTCAACAAGATCCTGGATCTGTTGCTGGCGCGCGACGACACGGTGTTCATGAACGGCTCGCAAATCGCGGATTGGTACGCGGCGGTGGAGCCGGCTCCGGCGGGCATGACGGGTTGATCGGCCGCGCGGAAAGGCGGATATGAAAGCGGCGAGGCGATTGAAGCCAGGCACTGGATCGTTCCATCATCGTCAGGGGGCATTCACATGACACATCGGATCTGGCCGCGGCTGCTGTCCGCGATCGTGTTACTCGTGGGTTCGATTGGTCTGGCCCATGCCGCCGACACTGGACTGACGCCCGCCGTCAAGGCCGAACTGGAGGCAATTCTCCTCACCAGCACCGGTGAAACGCACTTCACCCCGCCCGGTCCGCCGATCGACCCGAGTTCGCTCAAAGACAAGCTGATCTTCACCATCCCGTCCTCCACCGCGATTCCGTTTTGCGATGTCGTGGACAAGCAGATAGACGAATTCGCCAAACGCCTCGGCATCCGGCATGAGGTCTGGCCGTCCAGCGCGCAGCTTGGTCAATGGGTGCAAGGCTTCACCACCGCGATGGCGCACAAGGCTGATCTGATCAACGTCGCCTGCGGCCTGGATCCGGCCACCGTCGCGCCGCAAATCAATGAGGCGTTGAGCAAGGGCATTCCGGTCGTCGCCGCGCACACTTACGCTTTGGGTCAGAAATCGCTAGATGGACTCTCGTCGATTGTTTATGGCGCTTACATCCACGCGGCCGAACTTGAAACCGCCTGGGTCATTCTGAAGACCGAGGGCAAAGGCGATGTCCTGGTCATCACCGCGCCGAGCACGGCCAACAGTCCGCTGGTCGAAAAAGCCATCATGGGCATGTTCGCGAAATACTGCCCCTCCTGCAAAGTCCGCGTCGCCGGCGTGAACGCCGCCGACTGGGCTTCCAAGGTCGGCCCCACGGTGCAAAGCGCCATCCTGTCGGATCGAGCACTGGACTACATCATTCCGATTTATGACGGCATGGTGCAATTCGTCATGCCGGCGGTCATCACCACCGGCGCGTCCGATCGCGTGAAAATCGCCTCGTTCAACGCGACGCCCGCGGTGCTCGACATGATCCGTTCCGGTGACGTCGTGACCTTCAACTCTGGCGAGGACACGACATGGCTCGCCGGCGCGATCCTGGATCAGGACATGCGCGTGTTGTTGAAACAGCCGCTGGTCAAGGACTACGCCGCCGGCATCCGCGCGTTCACCAAGACGGATGTCGAAGCCGCCGGCGTGCCCGCCAAATTCGGTGTCGGCTATGGCGACGGCGCGCGCAAAGGGTATGAGGCGCTCTGGGGATTGAAGTGAACGCGATTCTCGAGGCGCGGCATTTCAGTAAACGTTTCGGTGGTACGCTGGCGCTGGACGACGTCGGACTGACTGTCGATGGCGGCACGGTCCATGGTCTCGTCGGTCACAATGGCTCCGGCAAGTCGACACTGATAAAGATCCTCGCCGGCTATCACGCGCCGGAGCCTGGCGCGGAATTGTCGATCGATGGCAACCCGGTCCGGTTGCCTTTGGCGCCCGGCCGCTTTCGGGATCTGGGCATGGCGTTCGTGCATCAGGATCCAGGCCTGATCGCGTCTCTGTCGGTGGTGGAAAACCTTCGTATCGGCGACCTCGCGCGACGGCGGTTGGCGCCGATCATGTGGCGCGACGAGGTCCGGCATTGTGAAGCGCTGCTCGCCGAATTCGGCATGTCCTGCGATCCGCGCGCGGCGGTCGAGACTCTGTTGCCCTGGCAGCGCCCGATGCTGGCGATCATCCGCGCCGTCGATGAAACCCGCGCGCTGCTGCGGCAGAGCGGACAGCAGCGCGGCCTGTTGGTGCTGGACGAACCGACATCCAATCTCGCCGATTCCAACGTGGGACAATTGTTCGAGGTGGTGCGCCGGGTGCAGACGGCGGGTTTCGGCGTGTTGTTCGTCTCGCACGACCTGGATGAAATTCTCGCCGTCACCGATCACGTTACGGTTTTGCGCGATGGCCGGGTCGTCGGCAGCGGCGCCACGTCTGGCTTTTCCCGCGGCGATCTGGTGCGGCTGATCGTCGGTCACGACATCGTGCTGACCGAAAAGGAACCGGTCGAGACACGCACCGATCACCTCGTCGCCGTTGAGGACCTCAGCGGACCCGGTGTGCGAAACGTCTCCCTTTCGGTCGCCCCCGGCGAGATCGTTGGCTGTTCCGGACTGATCGGCTCCGGTTTCGCCGAGATCGGACCGATGCTGATCGGTGCCGTGCCCGCGCGGAAAGGCGTGCTGCGGCTCGCCGGTCACCACATCAATCTCGCCGCCATCACCCCCGCCGGCGCGATCGCGGCCGGCATCAGCTACGTGCCCGGCGAGCGCTTGCGCGAAGGCTGTATCGGCGAACTCTCGGTCGCGGAAAATGTCGGGTTACCGGTGCTCGGCCGGTTCTTCCGCGGCGGTTGGCTGCATCGCCGAGCACTCGCCAGCCACGCGCGGGCGCAGATCACCCGGCTTGGCGTCCGACCGGACGATCCGGCGTTGGCGTTGGAAGCCCTCAGCGGCGGCAACCAGCAGAAAGTGCTGCTGGCGAAATGGTTGCAACTGGAACCACGTCTGCTGATCCTGCAAGAACCAACCCAGGGTGTCGATGTCGGCGCGCGCGAGCAAATCTTCAGCATCATCCGCGAGTTCGCCGCCCGCGGCGGCGGCGTGCTGTGCCTCAGCGGCGATCACGAACAACTCGCGCTGCTGTGCCCGCGCGTGTTGATCTTCCGGCGCGGCCGTATCGCACGAGAACTCACCGGATCCGAGGTTACAAAGGAACGCATCGCCCATGAATGTCTCGGGTCCGACATCGCCGCCGCCGCCGCCTGAAACGGCCTCCCGCCAGAGCGCCATCGGCCCCTTCATCCACCGTTACGCCCTCCTCTTCGCCTGGGCCATCACCATCGCCATCTTCGGCGTGCTGGAACCCGACAGCTTCCTGCAAATCCAGAATTTTACCTCCATCTTCAATTCGCAGGCGGTGCTGGTGGTGCTGACCTGCTCACTGGTTCTGACGTTGACGTCCAGCGAATACGATCTGTCGGCGGCCTCGGTGCTGTCGCTGTCGGCGATGCTGATCGCCGTGTTGAACGCGCAACAGGGGGTGCCCGTCGGGTGGGCGATCCTGGTCGCGATCGCCGCCGGTGTGCTGGTCGGCACCATCAACGGCGTGCTGGTCGTGATCATCGGCATCGAATCGATCATCGCGACACTCGGCATGGGCTCGCTTGTCGCTGGGATTACGTTATGGATCAGCAACAGCAACATGATCTCCGGCATTTCCAACACGCTGGTCGCGCTGGTGATCGTGCCGCGGTTGTTCGGTATTTCCTTCGGCTTTGTCTACGCCGTCGCGATCGCGGCCTTGCTCTGGTATTTCCTGACCTACACGCCGCTCGGCCGGCAATTGCTGTTCGTGGGCCGAGGCCGCCGCGTCGCGCGGTTGTCCGGCCTGCCGGTCGGAAGGCTGCGGTTCGGCGCGATGGTCGGCGGGTCGTTCCTCGCCTCCATCGCCGGCGTGCTGTACGCGGGAACCAGCGCCTCGGCCGATCCGAATTCCGGCGACAGCTTCATGCTGCCCGCGTTCGCCGCCGCGTTTCTGGGGTCAACATCCATCGTGCCGGGTCGCTTCAACGCCTGGGGGTCGTTCGCGGCCGTGTATTTTCTGGTCACCGGAATCTATGGCTTATCGCTGATGGGCATTCAGGTTTTCGTACAGAACCTGTTCTACGGCGGCGCCCTGATCATCGCCGTGGCGCTGTCGATCCTGGTGCGCCGCTCGGAAACGCGGGAGCCGGATATCGCCAAGGACGGCAATTGAGAGTACCCGCCGTCATAAGAACCCCGAGGAACCGCCATGCGCCGCTGCCTGCCGCTGCTCGTCTTGCTGATGGCGGTCCCCCGCGCCCATGCCGCCGACCTCACCAAAATCACCATCGTGCAGAGCAGCTACAGCTTCAATTTCGTGCCGCTCTACATCGCGCGGACCGAGGGCTACTTCACCGATGAAGGCCTCGACGTGGAGGTCGTGCTGGCGGGTGGCGGCCCGAAAACGATGACGGCGCTGTTGGGCGGCGGCGGGCAGTTCAGCGCGTCGGTTTTGCTCGACGGCATCATGGCGCATCGCAAAGGGCTGGATGACGTGCGCGCCATCGCGACGCTGGCGCTGGCGTATAACTCGGTCATCCTGCGCGCCGACGTCGCCAAACAGCGCGGGATCTCCATGGACATGCCGGTCCACGAGCGGGCGCTGGCGATGAAAGGGCTGCGGATCGCCATCACCACGCCGGGCGCGAGTTCCGACATGATCGTCCGCTATCTGGCGCTGATCAACGGATTGTCGCCCGACCGGGACATCCAGATCGTGCCGTTGGGGTCGGTCCCGGCGCAAACCGCGGGTCTACGATCAGGTCAGATCGACGGCTGCGCCTGCCTGCCCGGCGTCGATACCATCACGAAACAGGAAGGTCTGACCGTCGATCTGATCAGGGCCTCGGAACTGACCGCGCTCGACCACATCACGTATGGCACGCTTTATGGCCTCGCGTCGTACGACAAAGCACACCCCGACATCGTCCGCGCCGTGGCACGAGCGGTTACCCGCGCGACATTGTTGATCGCCAACGATCCCGATCGCGCCAAACGCGCCACGCGCCCGTTCTTCAAGCAAATGGATCAGACAGCCTTCGACGAAGCCTGGATCTTGTATTTGCCCTATTTGCCAAAGAACCCGGACATCACCGAGGCGGACTACGACAAGGAACTCGCGTTTGAAAAAGTCGTGCTGCCGCCCGCGAACTACAAATCGATCCCATATGACGAAGCCGTCGATACCAGCTTCGTCCGCGCCGCGATGAAGGAACTGACCCATTGAGCGACGCGCCCCTGATCGAATATCGCGGCGTCGCGCGCCAGTTCGCCTCCCGCCGCGGCACCGTCGTCGCCTGCGAGGGCGTCGATCTCAGCGTGCGGCAAGGTGAATTCCTCGCCATCGTCGGACCGAGCGGCTGCGGGAAGTCAACCCTTTTGAACATGGCGGCGGGTTTGCTTAAACCCAGCGCCGGCCGCGTATTCTATCGCGGCGCGCCAGTGCCGGAACCGAACACCCTGGTCGGCTACATGACCCAGCGCGACACGCTGCTGCCCTGGCGCACGGTGGAGGACAACGTTGCGATCGCCCTGGAGCTGCGCGGCCAGAGCAAGTCGGACCGACACCGCCACGCGCATGACTGGATCAAACGTGTCGGCCTTTCGGGCTTTGAGACGGCATATCCCGCGCAGCTTTCGGGTGGCATGCGGCGCCGCGTCAGCATGGCGCGCACATTGGCTTATGAGCCCGAAACGATCCTGATGGACGAGCCGTTCGGCGCGCTGGACGCGCAGTTGCGGCTGGTGATGCACGACGAGCTTCTCAAGCTGTGGACTGCGACCGGCACGACGATGGTGTTCGTCACCCACGATCTGACCGAGGCGATCACCCTGGCCGACCGCGTCGCGGTGTTCTCCGCCCGTCCTGGCAGGATCCGAGCGATCGAGACCGTCGATCTGCCGCGGCCGCGCGATGTGTTCCGCATTCGCTTCGATCCGCGTTTCGGCGAGTTGCACGATAAGCTCTGGCGCTATCTCGAAGAGAGCGTCCGGGGCGACATCATGGTGGGCTGACATGGACCAGGCCGAAACGATTTCTCTTCCCGCGCGCGACGCACCGGTCGCATCGGACCTCGTCGCCGCGGCGCGCCAGGAACGCCTGATCGTGCTGGCCTGGCGTGCCGGCATCACCATCGTGGGGTTGGCGGTTTGGGAATTTGTCAGTGGGCGATTGATAAAGCCGTTCTGGATTTCCAGCCCCTCGGCGATCGGCGCGCAACTCTGGGACTGGTGCGTAACGGGGGAGTTATGGTTGCACGTCCAGATCACCCTCACCGAAACCCTGATGGGATTTGTGTTCGGCGCCGTCTCGGGCGTCGCGGTCGGGCTGGCGCTGGGGTTGAACAAGCGGCTGGCGGCGGTGCTCGACCCGTTCATCATCGCCTTCAACAGCCTGCCGAAAATCGCCTTGGCGCCGCTGTTCATTTTGTGGTTCGGAGTCGGGTTACTGTCGAAGGTCGTGCTGGCCACGTTCGTCGTGTTCTTCCTGGTGTTTTACAGCACATACGCCGGAACGCTGGCGGTCGAGCAGGAACTGGTCGATGTGCTGCGACTGATGGGCGGCTCCCGCTGGCAGATCGTTCGCAAGGTGATCTTGCCGTCCGTGTTGCTGTGGATTTTCACCGGCATGAAAATCTCGGTGCCATACGCGCTGATTGGCGCGGTCGTGGGCGAGATGATGGCGTCCAACAAAGGCCTCGGGTACCTGATCCAGGCCGCCGCCGGCCAATACGACACCGATGGCGTGTTCGCGGCGCTGTTCGTGCTGATGGTGATCGCCACCGGCTTGCACGC
>Ga0182013_10000956_pt1 | contig 40032 bp, 37 predicted proteins | sample 612S2MmetaG_FD_120487 | JGI IMG/M metagenome (GOLD analysis project Ga0182013, IMG submission 120487) | Permafrost microbial communities from Stordalen Mire, Sweden - 612S2M metaG | ecosystem: Environmental > Terrestrial > Soil > Wetlands > Permafrost | place: Sweden: Stordalen | collected... | reverse complement strand
CCAACCAGCCCACAAACCAGCAAGCCCGATGAGCTGTGATTTTGGCCATGTCCGAGCATTTGAAACCCGTGTAAACTGAGCAGCGGGAGAGTTTCCTTGGCAACGGCTCTAGTTCATTACGACGCGGCAGCGGTTACCGACCGCGGTCGCAAACGCCCTTCCAACGAAGATGCATTCGGATTCTCTGTCGAGCACGGGGTTTACGTTGTCTGCGACGGCATGGGCGGCGCCGCGGCTGGAGAGATCGCCAGTTCCCTGGCCGTGGATGAAACCCTGCGCCTGCTGACCAGCCGCACCGGGGCTCCTGCGACCCTGCAGCAGGCAGCCGAACAGGCCGTTTGCACGGCCAACGAGGCCATCTACTCCCGCGCCCAGCGCAATTACAAGCTCAGCGGCATGGGCACCACCCTGGTGGGCCTCATCGCCGAGGAATGCCGCGTGCTGGTGTTCAATGTGGGCGACAGCCGATGCTACCGGCTGCGCACGCGCATCCTGGAGCAGATCACCCTGGACCATTCGCTGGTCGAGGAGCAGGTGCGGATGGGCCGCATGACCCACGCCGAGGCCCTGCGCTCCCCGATGAGAAACGTCATCACCCGCGCGCTGGGCACGCAGGTTTGCGTCACGCCGGACCTGTTCGACCTCAAAGCCGAGCCTGGCGACCTGTTCCTGCTCTGCTCCGACGGGCTGACCCGCGAACTGTCCGACCCATTGCTTGAGTCCATGCTCGCGGTCGATCTGCCGCTTGAGGAACTCTGCGCCCGCCTGGTCAACGCCGCCAAGAAAGCCGGCGGCCACGACAACATCACCTGCATCCTGGTGCGCGCCGAGGGCTAAAAAGGCGGCCTGCCTTGCGCCCTTGCGCGAAGCAACTCCCCCAGTTTCGGAATCCCCACGCCGCTCAGTGGCTCACTTCGCCGGCTTCTGTGCGCTCCTGCTTGAGATTGCGCAGGCGATGGAAAAACACGACCGGCACAATGCAAACCACGGCGAGAAACGCCATGAGCCGGAAGTTATCGGCATAGGCCAGCACCGACGCCTGCTGCTGAATGCTGCGGTAAAGCGCTCCCAGCGACTCCTGATGGGCGGTGGCCTGGCTTGCTCCCGCCATGCGGAACCTTGCTTCCAGACCCTGGAGCGCCGCGATTGCGCTTGGGGTTTGCGGCGCGAGGTTGGCGGCCAGGTAATTCTGGTGGGTCTGGGCGCCGCGCACCAGGCAGGTGGTCACCACCGCGATCCCCACGCTGCCGCCGATGTTCCGCATCAGGTTGTAGATGCCCGCCGCGTTCCCGATCTGTTCCTTGCGCAGGCGGCCCATGGCCATGGTGGTCAGCGGAACGAAGATGAGGCCGCCGGCGAATCCGTTGATCAGGTTGGGCACGGCCACCGAGCCCATGGAGATTTCGAGATTGACCCGGCTCAACAGAAAGGTGGAATAGGCGAGAATCACGAAGCCGCAGGCCAACAGGATGCGGCCGTCGACGTATTTGAGCAGAACGCCGACCAGGATCATGGCCAGGATCGAGCCGATCCCCCGGGGACTCACCGCCAGCCCGCTATCCAGTGCCGAATAGCCCAGCACGGTTTGCAGAAACAGGGGCAAAATGGCCGTCACGCCATAGAGGCAGAAGCCGTAGAGTCCGGCGATCAGCGTTCCCACGCCGAAATTGCGCTCAGCCAGCACGCGCAATTGCACAATCGGCTCGCGGCTCAAAAACTCGCGCAGGATAAAACCCACCAGGGCGATGGCGGAGGCCGCGGCCGTCCAGCGAATCCAACTGGCCTCGAACCAGTCCGATTCCTGCCCCTTGTCCAGCACCAATTGCATCGCTCCCAGCCACACGGCCATCAATCCGAACCCGAGAAAGTCGATTGCCCCGCGTACGGCGCGGCGAAGATAGGGCGGGTCCTCGATGAACAGGTTGACCATGAACAGCGCCAGCAGACCCACGGGAAGATTGATGTAGAAAATCCACCGCCAGGAGTAGCTGTCGGTAATCCATCCGCCCAGCGTGGGGCCGATGACCGGCGCCACCACAATGCCCATGCCGTAAACCGCCATCGCCGTGCCGTGCTGGCTGGGCGCGAAGCTTTCCAGCAGAATCGACTGCGCCAACGGCTGCATGCCCCCGCCCCCGATGCCCTGCAATACCCGGGCCACAATCAGCATGGGCATGGTAACCGCCATGCCGCACAACAGCGAGGCTCCCGTAAAAATCAGGATGGACGTGATCAGCAGGCGCTTGCGCCCGATGCGCCGCGCGATCCATCCGGAGGCCGGCAGCATGATGGCGTTCGACACCAGGTAGCTGGTCAGAACCCAGGTGGACTCATCGGTCGAGGCGGAGAGGTTGCCGGCAATGTGCGGCAGGGCCACGTTGGCCACCGACGAGTCCAGCACCACCATGAAGGTTGACAGCATCACCGACGCGGCGATCATCCACGGGTTCGCCGCGGGCTTCCACGCGTGATCTTCCGTCTCCGTATTGTGCCTCGAAGTGTTGGGCGCGCTCATCCGGCTTTCCATTTACGGGGATTGAAAGCCGGCGCCCTGCTGACGCGATTTCAATGGACCGCAGATTCAGTTTAATCTTCCGCGGTTGGGAGCCTGTTGCGCGCAACTCCGGCGGTAGCGTATCGCCCTCGGTCCGAGGCGGCCCCATTTTCCTCAGCGGTTCCATGTACCATGAACATGGATCACTCATGAAGGACACAAAAAACCTCTCCCCCGAAATTCTTCTTCACATCGCTCAAACGCTGAACCTGCCCATGCACGGGCTGGTCGCCGTCATCGAACTGCTCGACGACGGTGGAACTGTGCCGTTTATCGCACGCTATCGCAAGGAGGCCACCGGCAACCTGGATGAAGTGCAGATTCTCGCCATCGAGGAGAACCTCGCCTACTTCCGCGACATTATGGACCGGCGCGAAACCATCCTGGCCTCCATCGCCGAACAGGGCAAGCTCACCGACGAGCTCAAGGCGCGCATCGAAGCCACTCTGGACAAGAGCGAGCTCGAAGACCTGTACCTTCCTTACAAGCCCAAGCGCCGCACCAAGGCCACCATCGCCCGCGAAAAGGGCCTGGAGCCGCTGGCCGCGTATCTCTGGGCGCAGCAGAATGCCGCCCAGCCGCTGGAGATATTCGCAGCCAGCTTTGTCAATGCGGAGCTGGGCGTGTCCACGGTAGACGAGGCTCTCGAAGGCGCGCGGCACATTGTTGCCGAGTGGATCAGCGAAGACGCCGATCTGCGCAAGGCGCTCCGCGCTCTTGTGTTCGATGAAGGCATCGTAGTAAGCCGCAAGGTCACCGACGCGGTCGACGAGCAGGAAAAGTTCAAGATGTACTACGAGTACACGGAGCCGGTAAAGACGATTCCCTCGCATCGCATGTTGGCCATTCGGCGCGGCGAAGGCGAGAACGTTCTCTACTTCCTCATCGAAGTCGAACCGGAGCGGGCCGTCGCCATCATCCAGCGCCATGTTCTGCGCCTGCAGGGCGACTGGACGCACCAGCTTGAACTGGCCATCGACGACGCCTGGAAGCGGCTTCTGAATTCTTCCATCCAAGGGGAGATTCGCCTGGAGCTGAAGCGCCGCTCGGACACCGAGGCTATCAAGGTCTTCCGCGACAATCTTTACAACTTGCTGCTGTCTCCCCCCGCCGGGCCCATCTCGGTGCTGGGCATCGATCCCGGCCTGCGCACCGGCTGCAAGATCGCCGTGGTCGATGAAACCGGCAAGCTGCTGGCGCACGATGTGCTCTATCTGCACACCTCGAAGCACGGCAATGAAGAGGCCGCGCCCAAGCTCGAAGCGCTTCTGCGCAAGCACAACGTCCGGGCCATCGCCATCGGCAACGGGACAGCGGGACGCGAGACCGACGCCTTTGTGCGCGAATTCCTGCGCGACAAGGGCATCTCGGAAATCTTTTCTGTCACGGTGAGCGAATCGGGCGCCAGCGTTTATTCGGCCTCCGCCGTTGCCCGGCAAGAGTTTCCCGACCTCGACCTCACCGTGCGCGGCGCCATCTCCATTGCGCGCCGTTTGCAGGACCCGCTTTCAGAGCTGGTCAAGGTCGATCCGAAGTCCATCGGCGTCGGCCAATATCAGCACGATGTGGACCAGCGCCAGCTTCAGGAATCGCTCGAGACCGTGATCGAAAGCTGCGTCAACAAGGTGGGCGTGGATTTGAACACTTCCTCCTGGACGCTGCTGCGCTTTGTCGCCGGCATCACCGAGCGCACCGCGCTGAACATCGTGACCTTTCGCAACGAGAAGGGCAGCTTCCGCTCCCGCGCGCAAGTGCTGGAAGTGCCCGGCATCGGACCCAAAACCTTCGAGCAGGCGGCGGGGTTTCTGCGCATTCGCAACGGCGACAACCCGCTGGACACGACCGCCGTCCATCCCGAGTCCTATGCGGTGGTGGAACAAATTGCGGGGCTTCTTCACTCTTCTGTCCGGCAACTTATCGAGGAGCCAAAGTTGCTTGAACAGGTGGACCGCAAACAGCTCTCGGCCGGCGCCTATACCGTCAACGACATTCTGGCCGAGTTGCAGAAGCCCGGACGCGATCCGCGAGACAAGTTTGTCGCGCCCAGCTTCCGCGACGAGGTGCGGGAGATTGCGGATGTCGAGGCGGGCATGGTGCTGGAGGGCGTGGTCACCAATGTCACCAAGTTCGGCGCATTTGTCGACATCGGCGTCCACCAGGATGGACTGGTGCACATCAGCGAGCTCTCCAACCGCTATATCAAGGAGCCGTCGGAGGCCGTCAAGACGGGGCAAATCGTCAAGGTGAAGGTGCTCACCGTGGACGTGAAAGCCAAGCGCATTGCGCTCTCCATCAAGCAGTTGACCGCGCCCGCAACCCGCCCCGCGGCAAAGCTCGGCAGGCCCGCGCCCAGGCCCGTGTCCCTGCCACAGCCCACCATGGATGAAAAGCTGGCCGCGCTCTCGACCAAGTGGAAGGTCCACTAAAGGAACGGCTTCTCCCGGTTTTTTCTTCCGTCCCAACTGCGAACCGATCGCGCGGCGATGGCGAAGATTATCATTGTCGCGACGGCGGAAGACGCCGATAGTAGGAACGTCAGAGTGCGGGCCTGCGCGAGAGCCGTTCCATGCTGAATGAACGCCAGGATGAACAACGGCGCTGAAACCGGCCTGCGTGGGCGGAAGGATGACGGATGAAAGACAAGGACAAGCAGGAAAAGCCGGCGAAAGAGCAGCCGGTTCAGCAACAGCAGATTCCGGAGCCTAAGCTAACGGCTCCGGCCCAGATCGAGAAGGGCGGCGATCTGCCCTCGCCGACCCCGGCGGGCGTGAAAACGCTGCGCCTCGGAAAAGACTGCGACTACGATCGCGAACTGCGCCGCCTCCAGATTGAGCTAGTGAAGCTGCAGGAGTGGATTCGCCAGGAAAAGTTGCGCGTTGTGGTGCTGTTTGAAGGCCGCGACGCGGCCGGCAAGGGCGGCGCCATCAAGCGCATCACCGAGTCGCTCAATCCCCGCGTCTGCCGGGTCGTCGCCCTCAGCACGCCCACCGAGCGCGAGCAATCGCAATGGTACTTCCAGAGATATGTCGCCCACTTGCCCGCCGCCGGAGAAATGGTGCTCTTCGATCGCAGTTGGTACAACCGGGCCGGCGTGGAGCGCGTCATGGGCTTCTGCACCGAGGCGCAATACCTGGAGTTCATGCAGAGCTGCCCGGAGTTCGAGCGCATGCTGGCGCGCTCCGGAATTCGCCTCATCAAGTACTGGTTTTCGGTCAGCGACGAAGAGCAGGAGCGCCGCTTTCAGGACCGCATGAAGAATGTCACCAAGCGCTGGAAGCTGAGCCCCATGGATCTTGAGTCGCGCAAGCATTGGGCGGAGTATTCCCGCGCCAAGGACGAGATGTTCGCCATCACCGACACCAAGCAGGTGCCCTGGCATGTGGTGAATGCGGAGAACAAGAAATGCGCCCGGCTCAACGTCATCCGGCATCTTCTGTCCATGTTCGCCTATCGCGATCTCACGCCGGAAACGCTGGTTTTGCCGCCGCTGGACAAAACGAAATACGTGCGCCCGCCCATTCAGGAACAGAACTTCATTCCGCAGGTCTACCGCTAGGTCTCTGACCGCTTGAATTTGTACCAACGATGGGTGCCCCCGGTCTCGATCTTGAGACCGGGGAAAGCACGCATCTTCTGATCGCGGAACTCCGGCGCTTCGCGACAACAGCCTCGAGGCGCCGGCCGCTCTCAGCCTTCGGCGGAGCGTTCCAGCAGGGCAACCCACTCCTGGGGGCGAACAGCCGCGCGCGGTACCCGGGAGCGGTTCAGCTTGAAGCGAAGCTTCTTCAGCCCATGCAATGGCTGGTCATCCTGGACAAACGGAATCAGCCGCGCGGCAACACGCTCCAGTTGAGCCCGCCGCTGGTGGAACTGCGTGCCGTCCTGGGGCCGAAACTGCGACCAGGCAATCGAGTGCACGAACCCTGCCGCGCCAAACCGGTCGCTGCGCAGCATATCCTCGACAAAAACCCGGATGGGCCCTGAAAAAACGTTCAGCGCGTCGTGCAGCGCCACGATGCCGCCAGGCGCCACGTGCGAAAAGAAGCCGTCGAAATCGGTCTTTGCGCCCCGGTAGGTGTGGTCGCCGTCGATCCACAGGAACCGGATCGGCCGATCCCAGGCGTTCGACACATCCTTTGAATAGGCGCGATGCACCTCCACCTGGCTGGCCACTCCCGCCGCCTCGATATTGCCAAGAAAATCCTGAAAGGACGATGCCCCAGGGTCTGCCTTCGTGTCCAGCAGCTCAGGAGAATTGTGCGGGTCGATGGCCACAATGCTCCCCAGGCCGTAGTGCTCGGCCACCTTGGCCAGCATCACCGTCGACTTGCCCTTGAAGCTGCCGATTTCAACGATTGCACCCTCTGCCGGCGCGCAGGCCGCGATGATCCCCAGCAAGCGGGCCTCGTTCTCCATCAGGTAGCCCGGAACGTTGCGCGCCGCCGCCCAGGCAGCGTCGAGTACAGCGTCAAGATCGCGGGGAACTTCCATCGTAGCCAAAATGTTTTCTCCTGGAGTTGTGCGGGAAACCGCGGTTCGGCGCGAACGCGGCGCGCGCGAGGCCGGGAAGACTTCAGACCATTATAGCTGGACCCTTGCGCTCACTCGGCCTCCACGGGAGCCTGGCTTCAGCGGTTCAATGCCGGGCAATTTCCCGCTTGATGAAAAGAGTCGTTTCGCCTTACTCTGGGGCGAGGACTCGCGGAATGACCGGCATGCAAATGGCTGAAACGACAGAGCGCGCAATCGACGTGAAGGTCCCGTCGCTGCTCCTGCGCGGGCTGCGCAAGGCCTTTGGCGATGTGGTGGCCGTCAATGGCCTCGACCTGGAGGTGGCCGGGGGCGAGTGCTTCGGGTTGCTGGGGCCCAATGGGGCGGGCAAAACCACGACCATCGAGATTTGCGAGGGCTTGACGGCCCCCGACGCCGGAAGCGTCGAACTGCTGGGGCTGGACTGGGGCGCCGGGGCCGGCCAACTGCGGCAGCGCATCGGGATTCAGTTGCAGGAGACGCAATTCCCCGAAAAGCTGACGGTCGAGGAGACACTCCGGCTCTTTCGCAGCTTCTTCGAGCGCGGAATTTCCGTCGAGGAATCGATTCGCACCGCACAACTGGAGGAGAAGCGCAAGGCGCGGGTCGGGGGCCTGTCCGGCGGGCAGAAGCAGCGGCTGGCCATGGCCTGCGCGCTGGTCGGCGACCCGGAGCTGCTGTTTCTGGACGAGCCCACCACCGGCCTCGATCCCCAGGCGCGGCGTCATCTGTGGGACCTGGTGGAGCAACTGAAGCAGGCCGGACGCACCATCATCCTGACCACCCACTACATGGAAGAGGCCGAGCGGCTGTGCGACCGGGTCGCGATCATGGACCATGGCAGTGTGATTGCCCTGGGAACTCCGCAGCAGCTCATCGCCTCAATCGGCGGAGAGCACATTGTGGAGTTTGCCGTCACCAGCTGCGAGCCCGGCGCACAGGAGGCCTCCGCGCACGACGCTGCTCACGGCGTCGTGGACGCCGAGCCGCTCAAGGCCATTCCGGGCATTCAGTCGCACCGCGTGGACGCCGGCCTGCACCTGCTTTCGGTCAGCGAGTTGCACACTGCGGTGCCGCGCATCTTTGCCGCTCTCCGGGAACAGGGGCTGCACCTGAGCGAGTTTCGCACCCACTCGGCGACTCTCGAAGATGTTTTTGTTGGCCTGACGGGAAGGAATTTGCGCGATGAGTAGATGGGACGAGAGTTCGCTCTATCAACTGACCTCGGTGCGGTTCCGGCTGCTTCTGCGCGAGCCGGAGGCCGTTTTCTGGATATTCGTCTTTCCCATCCTGCTGGCCATGGGGCTGGGGATTGCCTTTCGCAACCGGCCGGCCGACGTCTTGCAGGTGGGCGCGACCACCGCCGAGTTGACCCGCGCCCTGGACGCCGACAAGGGACTGGCGGCAGCCACCATGGATGAGGCCGCCGGCACGCATGCGTTGGCTACGGGAAATATTCTGCTGCTGGCCATCCAGAGGCCAGAGGGCGTGGCCTACAAGTTTGACGACACCAACCCCGATGCGCGCACAGCTCGCCTGCTGGCGGACCGCGCCGTTCAAACCGCCGCCGGGCGGCAAGAGGCGGTGCCGGCCAAAAACGAGCTGGTGCATGAGACGGGGTCGCGTTATATCGACTTTGTCGTGCCCGGGCTGCTGGGCATGAACCTGATGGGCTCGGCGATGTGGGGGCTTGGGTTTTCGATTGTCGATGCCCGTCAAAAGAAGCTGCTCAAGCGGATGGTGGCTTCACCCATGCCTCGCTGGCAATACCTGACATCGTTCCTGCTGTCGCGTCTGGCCATGCTGGTCATCGAGGTTGCGGCGTTCCTGGGCTTTGCGCGCCTGGTTTTCGGGGTGCCGTTTCGAGGGTCTCTATGGCAGTTGGGACTGCTGTGCGTGCTCACCTCTTTGGCCTTCTCCGCGCTGGGCCTGCTGGTGGCCTCCCGCGCCAGGACCCTGGAGGCGGTGTCGGGACTGATGAACCTGGTCATGCTCCCCATGTGGATTCTCTCCGGGGTGTTCTTCTCCGCCTCGCGCTTTCCCGTGGCCATTCAACCCGTGGTGCGCGCGCTGCCGCTGACGGCGGCCATCGACGCGATGCGCGGCAACATGCTGCAAGGCATCAACCTGGTTCAGTTGGCCGTTCCCGTGGCCATTCTGGCGGCTTGGCTGGTGGTGCCCTTCGCCGTTTCGCTGCGCATCTTCCGTTGGCGATAGGCAGTTGCCCAGGGAACGAAAAGCCTGCGGAATCTGATTGAACAATGGGACAGCCGCCCTGAAATCAGGGCGGTTCCGAGAATCCCCACAAGACAATTCACAGAAATAAACTGCCCGGGTTGTGTCCGCCAACTCAACGCAAGCACAGGCCAACCTCGTTGAATCTGCGCGGGTTCACGCAGCCAATCGGCATCACGATACCAGCCCTGAGGATTTTCGTTTGGCAAAGGAGTATGCCTTTCGATGCTTCGTCGCGATTCATCCGCAACGTCCCTCTGCCGCGCGCCAGATCTTGTGCCAAGCAGACGCCGTTTGGGGAAATCGACCTTCACTCACTCCATTCGAACCAGGTCGTTGACCCCCAGGGTCCGGCGCAATTTCGCCGCTGTTCAAACGCCCGTAACATTCCGCGTAGACAATCAAACACGGCAGAAAGACTGCAAGGGAGACATTCGTGAAAAGAACGCTGGTTGCCATCATGTTGTTCGTTTTGGCCTTGAGCGCCGCTCAAGCGCAGAAGTTGACCGGGGCAGGCGCAACCTTCCCCTACCCGATTTATTCCAAATGGTTCAGCGAGTACTCGGCCGCCCATCCTGGCGTCGAGATCAACTATCAGTCCATCGGTTCCGGCGGCGGCGTCCGCCAGGTTACCGCCGGCCTGGTGGACTTTGGAGCCTCCGACATGCCCGCCACCGATGAGCAGCTTGCCGGCTCCAAAACCAAGCTCGTCCACCTGCCCACCGTGCTCGGCGCCGTGGTGCCGGTCTTCAACGTTCCCGGCGTCAACGACATCAAGTTCAGCTCCGACGTGCTGGCCGACATCTTCCTGGGCAAAATCTCCACATGGAACGACGGCCGCATCGCGCACGACAATCCCGGCGTCAAACTGCCTGATCAGAAGATCATCGTCGTCCATCGCTCCGACGGCTCCGGCACCACCTACATCCTCACCGACTACCTCAGCAAGGTCAGCAAGGAGTGGGCCAACGGACCCGGCAAGGGCGGCTCGCCCAGTTGGCCGGTGGGCGTTGGCGGCAAGGGCAACGAGGGCGTGGCCGGCCTGGTGCGCCAGCTTCCCGGCGCCCTGGGCTACGTCGAGCTCATCTACGCATTGCAGAACAAGATCAGCTTTGGCGAAGTCAAGAATCCGGCCGGCAATTTCGTCCGCGCCTCGATCGCCGGCGTCACCGAGGCCGCCGCCAGCGTCAAGCAGATCCCCAACGACTATCGCGTTTCCATCACCAACGCGCCTGGCAAGGAAGCTTATCCCATCTCCAGCTTTACCTGGCTGCTGGTGCCCCTCAAGTCCGCCGACCCGGCCAAGGGCAAGGTCCTCCGCGACCTGCTCAGTTGGATCGTGAACTCCGGCGAAAACGAAGTCTCCGCCTTCTCCTACGCCCCGCTGCCCAAGAGCGTGGTGGAAAAGGAACTCAAGACCATCTACGCATTGCAGTAGCTGGAACGGACCGCCGCAAAACCCAGAGCGCCCCACTCTCGCCGATTGCTGAAACGCGAATCGGCCAGAGTGGGCGCTTTTGCTGGTGCGCGATCCCGTCCTCAGCCCTCCAGATGCTCCGCGATCAGACGGTCCACCAGCGCCATCAAATGCTCGCCGGTGCGGGGCAGAACAAACGCCGAGTTGGCCTCATTCCAGTCCAGCTTGAAGCTGGTCGAGAGCGCCGAAATCCAGATCTGCCGCACCGGCGCGTTTGGGGTAATGACAAACTTCCCCGGCGGCTCCTCGAACAGCACGTTCAACACCCCGCCCTGTCCCTCGACCTCGAAGCCAGCCTCGGCCTCTTCCTCGCGCAGAATCAGGTGTTGCATCAGTGAGTCCAGAGCCGTTTCGGCCAGATTGCGGAACTCCAGTTCATCCAACATGGACCCAGTCTAACAACTTTGAAAGCGGTCGGCCGCACCCCCTGAAGGCGAGGCTCGCGGAGACGGCAGAAAGCCGCAGCGGCAAATCCTTGAGCCGCCGTTCCCCCTCGCCAGCAAGGAATCGCCTCATGGCGCAGGCCACGGTGTCCTGAATCCGGACAGATTCTCCTGGGAACATTAAAGCCCTGCGCCTGACTGTCGATAAGAAGGGTATGCACAGTCCTTGAGTCAGGAGCCAAAGAAGATGGGAATCGCGCCAATCACCAGCCTCCTTCCACTGTCCGCGAGCCGGGCCGCGGCCTTCGATCTCGAACTTCTTCCCATGGAAAGGGTCGAGAACTCGGCCAGAACCGGCGACGAAACCTATTCCCCCAGCAGCGCCAGAGCCGCCAACGGCTCTGAAAGCGACGAAGACGAGGAACCGGACGAGGAACTGGAAGACGACCCGGAAGACGATCCGGAAGCGGAACCCGGAATCCACGCCCAGACCAGCGCCCAAACCCGCGACCCGAACCGTCCCATCAGCTTTTTCGCCTGAACGGCGCACCCCGGCCAGCGAGCCCCGCGCACTTTCACCCCTCCCCTGACCCGCCCCTCCCTCGGCCGGATTCCTACCCCCCATCCTGTTCATTGCAAAGCCTCTGTTGAGCCACTGTCTAAAGATATGGATGAATCCCCGATCGCAAACGCTTGCAAAATCGCGCCGCGTAGTTTAGTTTACTAACCAGTTAGTTAAAACATGAACACGCCCCTCCCAATCCGTCCGCAGTCCGAGCGCTCTGACCAGACCCGCGCCCGCATCCTCGACGCCGCCATCCATCAATTCAGCGAAAACGGGCTGGCCGGCGCCCGCACCGAGCAGATTGCCGAGGCCGCCGGCGTCAACAAGGCCCTGCTCTACTACTACTTCCAGGGCAAGGACGCCCTCTATACGGCGGCTCTGGAGTCCGTGGCCCAAGGGGTGCGGGATTCAAGCCTGGCGGTTTTCGATGCCGACGCTTCTCCGGGCGAGCGCTTTCTGCTATCGGCGCTCAACCACTTCGACCGCATTTACACCCACAGGGGATTCCAGAGCCTGATGCAGCAGGAGATGGTGCGCCTGCACCGCGGCGAAACCAACGCCCTCACCCCGCTGGCGGAGACGGTCTTCAAGCCGCTGATGACCCGCATGATGCAGGTGCTGCGCGAGGGAATCGCGTCCGGCGAACTGATTCCCGTGGACCCGTCGCAAATCCGCCTTGCGGCCTTCGGAGCCAATGTCTTCTACTTTCTCTCCGCGCCGATGATGCGGCTGCTCGAGGGCGCCAACCCCCTGGAGCTCGGCGCGCTGGAGTCCCAACGCAGGATCGCAATCGAATATCTGGGCCAGACGGTTTTTGTCGACCGGGAGCACGGGGCACGCGCGGCGGCCCGGGCGCTGGCGGCAACGCCCATGCCCAGGAACGGCGGCATCGGGCCCCATGCTGCGCCCGAATCCCGCACCATCAAGACTGAAGAAGTGAGGCACAAGTGAACGCACGCAATCGGGTTTTTCTGCTCCTCGGACTGCTGACCGCCGGATCGCTCATCTGGTACCTGACCACGGTACGGCATGCGAGCGACCTGCAGTTGATCGGCACCGTGGACGCCAACGAGGTGATGGTGAGCGCCAAGATTCCCGGCCGCATCCAAACCCTCACCGTCGACGAGGGCCAGGAGGTCAAGGCCGGCCAACTGATCGCCGTCATCGAGAGCGACGACCTCTCGGCCGCGCGCCAGGCCGCCGAGGCTACCGCCGCCAGCCAGAAGTGGAAGCTGGGCGAAACGGTCGAAACCGAGCGCCAGACGCGCGGCGAAACCGGCAGCGCCACAGTCAACGCCGAGGCCCAGGTACGGGCCGCCAAGGCATCTCTGGCCCAGGCCGAGGCTAACTACGAGCATCAGAAGGCTGACACCAGCCGCACCGTCGCGCTGGCCCAGCAGGGCATCATGAGCCAGCAGGCCAAGGACGACGCCGCCACCAGCCTCGAGGCCTCCCGCGCCGCCGTCGAAACGGCCCGTGAGAATGTCGCCGCCGCCGAAGCCTCTCTGCGCCAGGCCCGGGCCCACGAGTTGCTTGCCACGGTCGCCGCCCGCACCGTGGACTCCACGCGCGGCGAAGCCGAGAACGCCCGCGCCCTGGCCGAGCAGGCCAAGGTACAACTGGGCTATGCCCAGGTCTTCGCCCCGGTCAGCGGAAGGGTCAATGTCCGCGCCGCTCGCCAGGGCGAGGTGGTCGCCGCCGGCGCCGCCATCGTCACCATCATGGACCTCACCCAAACCTGGGTCTACGCCCCCTTGCCCGAGACCCAGGCCGACTCCGTTCAACTCGGCGACTCGCTGCGCGTCGTCATGCCCAGCGGCACAGCGCTTCAGGGCAAAGTCATCAACAAATCCGCCCAGGCCGACTTCGCCACCCAGCGCGACGTCAGCAGCCGCAAGCGCGACATCAAGACCGTCCAGATCAAGCTCCTCATCGACAATCCGGGCGAGCGCTACGTCCCCGGCATGACCGCCGAGGTTTACATCCCCAAAGCCCGGCTGGTGAAGCAATGACCGCCCCAGCCACAATCTCCAGCGAGCCGCAGCCGGCCATCGCCGTGCGCAACATCGTCAAGCGCTACGGCAGCTTTGAAGCCGTCAAGGGCGTCAGCTTCTCGGTCGCCGAGGGAGAAATCTTCGGCCTGCTCGGCCCCAACGGCGCCGGCAAAAGCACCCTCATCCGCATGATGACCACGCTGGTGCCCATCACCTCCGGCACGGCTGTCGTTGCCGGGCACGACGTGGCCAAGGACTCCGACGCCGTCCGCCGCATGATCGGCGTCATCCCCCAGGCCCTCACCAGCGACCCCGACCTCACCGTCGAAGAGAACCTCAGCATCTATGCCAAGCTCTACTCGGTGCCCAAGGCCGAGCGCGAAAAGAACATCCTCGAAGTGCTCGAAGCGGTGGACCTGGTCAAGTGGCGCGGCGCGCAGACCAAGACCCTTTCGGGCGGCATGAGGCGGCGGCTTGAAATCGCTCGCGGCCTGGTCCACAACCCCAGCATCTTCTTTCTCGACGAGCCCACCACCGGCCTCGATCCGGTCTCCCGCATCGCGGTCTGGGAGATGCTCGACAACCTGCGCAAGACGCGCAACCTCACCATGCTCATCACCACCCATTACATGGAAGAGGCCGACAAGCTCTGCGACCGCATCGCCATTGTCGATCACGGCACCCTGGTGGCCCTGGGAACGCCCATCGAACTCAAGCACAGCGTCCCCGGAGCCAATGTCGTCGAGGTCCACTTCGACCGCGAAACCAATCAGTGGCAAGAGCGCCTCGAAGGCCTCGACGGCGTCACCAGCGTGCAGGCCGAGTCCGCCGGATTCTATCGCGTCCTCACCTCCTCCGGCTCACGCACCACCATGCAGTTGGTCGAGCTGGCCGCGCAACTGGGCGAGACCCTCACTTCGCTCAGCGTCCAGAACACCTCGCTCGACGACGTCTTCGTCCACTACACCGGCCGCCAACTCCGCGATGAGCAGGTCAAGCCCGCCGCCTTCACCATGCCGCCCAGGCCCGGAGCCCAGCCATGAGCAGAATGTTCGCCATCGTCGAGCGCGAGATGCGCAAGTTCTTCCGCTCTCCCACCCTGATGATCATGTCCCTGATGATGCCCCTCATGCAGTTGGTCATCATGGGCAACGCCTTCGGAGGCAAAATCGTCGGCGCACGCGTCGGCGTCGTCGATTACGACCACGGCCCGGAGGCGGTCAAACTCCGCGAGGCCTTCGATTCCATCGCCGTCAACATCAAAACCTTCTCCACCGTCGACTACCAGGACGAGAAGCAGGTTCGCGAAGACGTGCGCACCGGGAAAATCGACGGCGCGGTCATCATCCCCGCCCAGTATTCGCGCCGCGTCTACGCGCAGGACGCGCCCGTCATCGGCTTCGTCACCGATAACTCCGACCAGTTCACCTCCGGCTCGCTCGAAGCTGAAATGCAGCTCGTGGTCACGGCGCTCACCACCCCCGCCATCCAGCCCCGCCTGGCCAGCTCCATCGCCCTCCAGATCGTCGAACTCTATCCCTACGTCAACTACATGAAGTTCCTGCTTCCCGCCACCATCGCCCTGGCCATGTACATCTCGGTGATGATCGGCGGCGGCATGTTGTACATCGACGACAAAGCGCGCGGCGTCCACGAAGGCTACCTGGTCACCCCCATCACCAAACTCGAGCTGGTCATGGGCATGAACATGGCCGGAGCCATCAAGGCCGCCCTGGCCGGCGTCTCGCTCACCGTCATCGGCTCGCTCATGGCCGGTCTCGGCGTCATCTTCCACCCCGAGGCCCTGGCCGAACTCTTCTGCCTCATCGTGGTCACCTCCATCGCCTTCAACGGCATGATGTTCCTGCTCATGGTCCGGGTGGACGACCCGCTGGTGCCGCGCGCCATGTTCGGCGTCCTCAATACGCTCCTCTTCTACCCCTCCGGAGCCATGTATCCCATCGCGGCCTTCCCCCGCTGGCTCCAGGCCATCGCCATCGTCGACCCCTTCACCTACTGCATCCACGGCTTCAAGGCCATCCTGCTCAAGGACGGCGGCTTCGAGGCCATCCAGTTCGACCTCCTCTTTCTCTTCGTCTTCGGCATCGGCACGCTGCTGATCGCCACGCCCCTGTTCAAGCGGACTTTGTAACTCCGGCGCCACCGGGGCGGGCGGAAAAAGTTTCCGGAAGTCAGCATCCATTACTCCGGAATAAAACAGGGGCGGTCCATTCCTTGTGGGAGGATGGGCCGCCTTTGTTCCTTCTGGCGGGCAAGAAGGATTGTGCCGTTTCGAGACAACGCTGCCCAGCCTCCAAGCCAGGCGCAAGAGTTTGCCCGCCCCATCACAAGAGCTTGCAATAGGTCTCCAAAGTTACTAGGACCGCGGCTGGCATCGGGCTCAAGTGTCCAGAAACGGGACACGCAACGTGAAACCGTCCAAAGTCGCCCCACAAGAGTAATCAAGCTTCGCGCGTCGGTGCAAAAAGTAACCTCAAGTGGTAATGTTTGCAACACGTTGCAAAAATTTTCAGCCTTGACAACTCCTCCCGCCACGCTACGATCAGAGCAGTATCAAAATCCCTCAAATGAGCGTGGAAGGAAAGAGAACGATGAAAGTCAACGCTGGAAGTTTGGCGGCTATTGCAGGGTTGGTGCTGTGTTGCTTCGGATCGCCTGCATTCGGTCAGGAAGTCTCCGTTCAGTACACCGGAAACTATTCCACCACATTTGCTAACCAGGATGGAGACTTTGGCGCTGGCATTTACAGTGCCAACATCAATGGCGCGCCCTCGGCCTCCGGAATCATCTGCGACGACTATAGCGACCAGATCGTTTCGGGTCAAAAATGGAACGCCAATGCGTACCAGGCTTCCAGTTTGAACTCGAGCAACATCGGAGAAACCCTGTTTGGCAGCACCATCGGACTTACCGGCTATGCGGAAGTCGCCACGCTGGTGAGCATGATGTTCGGAGGCAGCAATGCCTACGGGGGGATTACCGGCATCAGCCAGGCCGAGATCTCTTCGGCCATCTGGGACATTACCACCGCGGGCGGCATCTCGGGCCTGGACGGAAAGGCGAAAGCCCTCGTCGACGCCCTGAAGACAGCCTTCAACGGCAACAACAGCGCGGCCCAGACGTATCTTTCCTCGCTGACCAACCTCTGGATACTGACCCCCACCCCCATGACTGGCCTTGGAAACGGCGAGGCCCAGGAAATGTGGACGCAAATGAGTGTGCCGGAAGGCGGCGCGGCTTTGCTCTTCCTTCTGCTGGCCGGCGCAACCTGTTTCGGCGCCATGTTCCTCAAGCATCGCATCGCGGCGATTCAGTGAATCAGGCGATAGCCTGACCTTCTATCCTCCACCTCTCTCATACCGGACTTGGCGAGTGAACTGCGCCAGGTCCGGATGAGCATGGTGCGGCAGGATTGTACTCAGCCGCGCCGTCCCCATCCTCGCGGCATCTCTTCCTGGCCCTGCTCCGTCCGCTTCAAAAACAACAACCTTCCCAACCGTCCTGTGCGGACCTGCGCTCATCGCTCACCGTGTACACCGTGGTCTGCTCGATCCGGTCCCCGACATTCATGGTGGTCAGAGGGCCCAGGGTTTCCAACTCCACATATTTCAGCGGATCAGGGTTGGTGTAGACCTCGCTCACGCAGCCGCCATCGGGATAGTCTCCCGGCCTTCCTTCGGTATCGATGCGCACCACGCAACGCTGACCCACCCACGCCAGGCTGCGCGCCTCGCTGCCTATCTTGACAAAATTGCGAGCATGGCGCGCCAATGAAAGCAGCCGCCCGTCGATCTTCAAATCTGCCGGCTCGCCGTCGAGCAGGCGCAGATAGCCCGCGGCGAACTTCGACCTTTCCGGCAGCAGGATCGAGATGCGCTCCGGTTCCCGCATCTGGGTGATCGTCCAGATGCCCACCCTGACCGCGCAGCCGAGAAGCTTGCGGAATTCGGTGCGGATGCGCATCGCCGGACGATCCGGTTCGAGTTCCACATGGCGTACCACCTGGATGCCAAAGGCCGCGTCGACAGCCGAGGTAATCGCCACCCCGCGTTCATTGACCGCTGCCTCAAAGGGAAGCGCGTCAAAGCCCGGCGGCGGCGGCCAGGTCCGGCCCTGCTGCGCTTTCCAGCTCGTTTGTGGCGCAGGCCAGCACTTGTCTCCTCCGAAGTTCATCCACGCATGAGAGGGTGCGCCCTGCAGTTGCCCGTCGAGCGCGCGATTCTCCCAGAAGGCGCCGTCGGCCTCGCCCGCCAGCCGCAGTTGCATCACCCGGCCGATTGCGGAAACCACTACGGCTTCCACACTGCCGTTCGAGACCAGAAGGCTATCGGGCCAGCCATGATAGGCGATGCGAGTGACCGACACTCCGCTCTGGCCGCCGGACGAGGCGTCCAGAGCTGTCGGCCTTCTGTGGTTGACTTCCATTGTGCGCGGCCTTTCTGGCGCAGTGGGGGATGCTTCAAGCGCTTCTTCGAGTCGGCTGACGCCGCTTTCTGCCGAATGCGGCCGCCGCCTCGAAAAAACTTAGCGGTCTCCCGCCGCCAGGTCGGTCTCCACCTCGCGCACCGCCAGATGGTCGTACCAGGTGAACTTCAAAATCGCCGATGTGATCAGCGTGACCGCCAGAGTCATCGCCACGCGGTCGTACTCCTGAAGCACGATGTAGAGCGGCAGCGCCACCAGGCTGATCTGCCACGCGATACCCACCACGATGTTGAACATGTCGCGCGGAAAATCCTTGTTGCGCTTGAAGTTCGGATCCTCGGCCAGCACCTTTTTCAGCACCGGTCCCCAGAAGCCCCACGGCCGCACCCGGCGATAAAAGTCCATCAACACCGCGTCCTCTTCCGGCTTGGTCAGGAACGTGCCCACCAGGCAGCCCACCAGCGAAATCGCCAGCACCAGCGGAAAGATGATGGTCACTTCGAGATTGACCGGGTACCGCGCCTGAAAGCTCTGCACAATAGGCAGGTTCCCAAGCAATCCCGGCCAGGCCAGAATCAGCGCCGAGGTGATGCCGGTAATCATCCCCCAGAAATAGCCGTAACCGTTGAAGCGCCACCAATACCACTTCAGCACATTCGAGGCCGTGTACCCGCCCCACAATCCGGAGACGATCCAAAGCACAACGGAGTTGACGCTGGTCACATTCCAGCCGATCAGCACACCCAGCACCACCACAGCGAAGGAACTCAAATAGGCCAGCCGCACATAGGTCTGAGGCTTGGCGTGGGGATTGATGTAGCGCTTGTAGATGTCGTTGACGAAGTAGGGCGGCGCGGCGTTCACCGTGGCCGCGAAGTTCGACATGAATGCGGCCAGCAGCCCGGCGATCAAAAAGCCCAGCAGTCCCACCGGAACAAAGCGCCCCAGCGCCATCGGCAGCACCGTTTCAAAGTCCAGCTTGGCGCCCATGGCGTGCAGATCGGGGCCAAAGAAAGCCGCCGAAAGCACCGTCAGGCCAATAATCAGAAAGTAGCGCGGGGGCGTCAGAACAATGTTCACCCAGGCGCTCATCAGCGAGGCTTCGCGCGGATTCTTGGCGGAGAGCACCCTCTGCATGTCATAGTTGGGCGCCGGCCCGGCCGCCGAAATCAGCACCCCCTTGAAGAGCAGCATCATCACAAAGAAGCCGAAAAGCTCATACTTGTCTTCGGCAATCTTGGCCGTGGCCGCCGGCAGCAGGGTGCTCCAGTCCAGACCCAGATGCCAGCCGAAAAACAGGTTGTCCCAGCCCGCCGGCACCACCCTGCGCAGGGTATCGGGCGCCACCTTGATCATGGCGATAATGCCCACCGCAAAGCTGGCGACGGCCAGGATGAAGAACTGCACCACCTCGGTAATCACCACGCTGATCATGCCGCCCTTGATCACGTAGATGGCGGTAATCGCGATCAGAATCAGAGCATAAACATTGGGCGAAAGATGCCAGGGCAAAAAGGTGGCGGCAAACTTGCCGATGCCCTTGAAGCCATACGTGAAGAAGCCGATGATGCTCACAAAGGCGTAAACTACCACAATCAGGTGCGACAGTTGCGCGCCCCGTCCGGTCCCGAAGCGGGTCTTGATCCACTCCGCGCCGGTCATCACCTTGGAGCGCCGCAGCCACGACGACAGGTAAACCATCAGGAAGATCTGGTTGAAGGTCGGCCACAGCCACGGAATCCATACGCTCTTCAGGCCGTAAATGAACATCCAGTACACCAGCAGCATGGTGCCGCTGATGTCGAACATTCCCGATGCGTTCGAGATGCCCAGCATGTACCAGGGCATCGCGTTGCCGCCGAGAAAGTAGTTCTGCATGCTCTGCGATGCGCGTTTTGAAACCCAGTAGCCGATCAGCACCGTGCTCAATAGGTAGGCAACGATGATAACGATATCAAGAACGTGAAGTTGCATGGGGTACCCTCAATTTCCGCCTGCCGCATTGCTTCTCCGCACGCGGCGGAAGACTGCCCTGCTGCCCTGTGGCCGATCCAGGCCTGGTGCACATCCGTGTGGCAAAGCGGAGACGCCGCATTGCGCGCCTCTGGCTTCGCCCCCGTATCATCCAATCGGTCAGTCCCCCGAATCCGGCTCGAAAATTACTGCAGTTCTCCCGCCAGCAGAAACACCAGCGATGCCTGCCAGTTGATCGCAATCTCGTTGCTTGCGTACGATCCCAACTGGTCCGCATAGACTTTCGCCGGAGGCAAATCCCTGGGCAGCGCGGCCAGCACCGCATCCTGCCGGCCTGCGTTCGGCCCGCCTGAAAGCAGCCCCGGCCAGGGCGCTCCCTGCTTCACTGAACTGGGCCGGTGATGCGGATGCTCAAACGGATTCTCGCCCACCTGCGTCACCCAGGAGAGCGAAAACGTGTTGCGACCCAGCAGATAGTGCAGGTTATCCCGCGCTGCATCCACAAAACCCGGCTCGGGCGAAAACTGGTTGGCAATCAGCAGGTACATCCCGTAGCCCGCCGCAACCCCGTTCGAGCCCCACACATAGTCCTTTGTCTGCAGGCTCACACGGTAGGGATTCGACCGTGTCCGCTGCTCCACAGCGTGCGCCGCCGCCACCGTCCGCTCGCGAATCGCTCCAGTCGCTTTGACCTCCGCTCCCTTGCGCCTCGCGAGCGCGTAGGTCCACAGGGCCATCGGCCCCACCGAATTCCAGTTCTCGGCCGGCGGTGAATCCAGGGTGGCAAGGTACGGCTCATAATGCGTCAGAAAATACTCGTGGTACGCCGCTTCGCCCGTGGTCCGCCATAGCTCCGCCGCCGCCCACAGTTGCTCGTCCCCGCAGTTTCGGTCCCCGTATTCGCCCGTGCCGACGCCCTGCGGATTCCTGAAAGTCACATCGGGATTCTTCTCTGCCCAGGTCCAGGCTCGCCGCGCCGCATCCAGCGCCTGACCGGCAAATCTGCCGTCATAGGGCCGGTAAACCCGCGCGGCAATGGCGCCCACCGCCGCCAGGTCCGCGGTGGCGCAGGTGCTCTTGAAGGGCGCCCGGCCCGTGCCGATCACTTCGCTGGGTAGCTTGTCGTCCTGGGGCGCAACAAAGCCTGCGAATTGCTCGCTGGTCTGCTTGTGCCAGGCGCCGCCATCCTCGTCCTGCATCTTCAGCATCCACTCCAGGTTCCAGCGCGCCTCGTTCAGAATGTCCGGAGTGCCGTTCCCCGACTCGGGAATCTGCAGCGAAATGCCCTTCAGCTTTTTCCCGTAAATCTCCCAGGCCCACAGCAGGGTGCCGGTGGTGATGCCTGAGTTGACCATGTAGCGCCCATAGTCGCCGGCGTCGTGCCAGCCGCCGATGTTGTCCCTGGGGCCCTTGGCTCCCGAACTCGGGTGGAACTCACCATGCTCATGGCAGATGGGATGAGCGTACCCAGGGAACTCCCGCCCCATGTCCACCGCCGTTCCGCAGCGCTGCCCGTAGAAGCCGCGCATGGCCATGAAATAGGTGTGCTCGAAAACATTCTTGCCCACGCTGAAGTTCCAGCTTCGCCCCACGCCGGGAATCTCGATGTAGTAGCTTCCCTCATGCCGCAAGGGAGTGAAGTCGGCCGCCCGCACCTGGTCGCCGCTGTCGGCGTCCGCCTCGGCCGGCGTCAGCTTTCCGCTGAATGCCACCACGCCGTCGCTCGAACGCCTGACCTCAAAAGTAGTGGCGGGGGTGCTGACCAGCGCCACCTTCGGTCCGTTGGCCGGATAGCCCACCTGGTCCACTTTGATGGCCACGTTGCCCCGCGCATCCACTTTGCTTTCCTCTCCACAGGCCGGCGCCGCGGGGCAAAAGAGGAGACTGGCAGCGAGAAGACCGCCAATGACAAGCCCAGCCAGCAACTCCCGGCCGGTGCGCGGACTCATAAGGGGCAGAAACAGCGTATTCGCCATGTTTTTCAGTCTCGCCTCGCGCATGCTCCCTCATTCGGTGCGAAGCCAAAGATCGTCTCGGTTCACCCTGTATCCCGATAACGGTACCCGTACAAAACGCCAATTGACTCGTTTCGCTCGCGCAGATACTTTTTCACACTCGCGCCGAGTTGCGCAAATCCCCGCATCCTTTTCCATGATGGCCGAAAGTATCCTACAAAAACGTTTGATTAGGTTTTCAGCGAAGGACTATACTGGCGGCACGATCTCTCCCAGGGAGCACGCACCATGAAGTACGGCCATTTCGACGATCAAAACCGCGAGTATGTGATAACGCAACCAGATACGCCCTTGCCCTGGATCAATTACCTGGGTTGCGAGGCCTACTTCGGAATCATTTCCAACACCGCCGGCGGCTATTCGTTCTATCGCGACGCGCGCCTGCGACGGCTCACCCGCTACCGCTATAACAACGTGCCCATGGACTCCGGCGGCCGCTACGTTTACCTGCGCGACGACCAGTCGGGCAGCTTCTGGTCGCCCTCCTGGCAGCCGACGCGCCACGCTGTCGAGGATTACTCCTGTCGCCACGGCATGGGCTACACCACCATCGGCTCCTCGTTCAACGGCATCGAGGCCCACACCCGCTACTTCGTCCCCCTCGGTGAGAACCTTGAAATCTGGCAGCTCACGGTGACCAACCGGCGTGCTACCAAGGCGTCCATTTCCAGCTTCGCCAGCATCGAGTTCTGCCTGTGGGATGCGCAGGACGACGCCACCAACTTCCAGCGCAACTTGAACACCGGCCAAGTGGAAGTCGAAGACGGCGTCATCTATCACAAGACCGAGTACCGCGAGCGCCGCAACCACTTCGCCTGGTTCGCCTCGTCGCAGCCCGGCGCGGGTTTCGACACCCAGCGCGAGGCGTTTCTTGGTCCCTATCGCGGTTGGGACTCTCCCGCCGCCGTCGCCGCCGGCGAACTCACCAACTCCATCGCCCACGGCTGGTCGCCCATCGGCGCGCATCAGGTCAAGCTCGAACTGGAGCCCGGCGAAACCCGGCAGATCGTCTTCGCCCTCGGATACCACGAGAATCCAATCGACGAAAAGTTCGATCCGCCCCTCTCGCAGACCCTCAACAAGAAATACGTCAAGCCGGTGATTCAAAAGTATCTCGACCCGGCGGAGGCCGACCGGGCCTTCCAGCGCCTGCGCCAGTACTGGGCCGGCGTGCTCGGCGTCTTCCAGGTCCACACCCCTGACCCCCACACCAATCGCATGGTCAACATCTGGAACGCCTACCAGTGCATGGCCACCTTCAACATGTCGCGCTCCGCCTCCTTCTACGAATCGGGCATCGGCCGCGGCCTGGGCTTCCGCGACTCCAACCAGGACCTGCTCGGCTTTGTCCACATGGCTCCGGCGCGCGCCCGCGAGCGCATCCTCGACCTGGCCTCTACCCAACTCCCAACCGGCGGCGCCTATCACCAGTACCAGCCCCTCACCAAGCGCGGCAACAACGACATCGGCGGCGGCTTCAACGACGACCCCCACTGGCTCATCGTCGGCGTCTCCGCCTATCTCAAGGAGACCGGCGACTGGAGCATCCTCGACGAACCAGTCCCCTACGACAACCAGCCCGGCTCCGAGGTTCCGCTCTACGACCACCTGCGCCGCAGCTTCCACTACACCCTGGAGCGCCTCGGACCCCACCGCCTGCCGCTCATCGGCCGCGCCGACTGGAACGACTGCCTCAACCTGAACTGCTTTTCCGATACTCCCGGCCAGTCCTTCCAGACCACCACCAACAAGGAAGGCAAGGTGGCTGAATCGGTCTTCATCGCCGGCCTCTTTGTCCATTCCGGGCGCGAACTGGCGGCCATCGCCAGCGGCCGCGGCCTGGACGAAGAGGCATCTGCCTGCCTGGCCGAAGTCTCCAAAATGCAGCAGGTAGTGCTCGACTACGGCTGGGACGGCGAGTGGTTCCTGCGCGCCTACGACGACTTCGGCGCAAAAATTGGCTCCAAAGACTGCGACGAAGGCAAAATCTTCATCGAGTCCAACGGCTTCTGCGTGCTGGCCGGCATCGGCCTCGACGACGGCAAGGCCCTGAGCGCCATGGCCGCCACGGGCGAACGCCTGGCCACTCGCCACGGCATCGTGGTGCAGCAGCCGGCTTACTCACGCTACTACCTCAACCTGGGCGAAATCTCCTCCTACCCCCCGGGATACAAGGAGAACGCCGGCGTCTTCTGCCACGTCAATCCGTGGGTCATGATCGGCGAGACGCGCCTGGGCCACGGCGACTTGGCCCACGACTACTACAGCCGCATCAACCCCTCGGCCCGCGAAGAAATCTCCGAGATTCACCGCTGCGAGCCCTACGTCTACGCGCAGATGATCGCCGGCCGCGACGCGCCCACCTTCGGCGAAGCCAAGAACTCCTGGCTCACCGGCACGGCGGCCTGGAATTACTACGCCATCGTGCAGTGGATACTGGGCGTGCGGACTACGCTCGACGGGCTTCAAATTGCCCCGGTCATCCCCGCCAACTGGCCTGGATTCACCGCCACGCGCATCTTCCGCGGCGTAACCTATACAATCTCTGTCGAGCGTCAGGGCCAGGGAAACAACGTTGCACTCTCCGTGGACGGGGAGCCCATCGAGGGCAACATAGTCACCCCTCCCGCGGACGGACGCAAGGAAGTTTCCGTCAAGGGGTTCCTGAGCTAGGTCCCTGGCCGCTTGCAGTTGCACCAATGTTCGTGCCCTATCCTTGCGGCGCATTTGCCCTTGCCGCAAGGGTGGGAAGCATCGAACATCAGGGGCATTGTCCTTGGGAGAACCGCTTTGTACATCGCCAACGAACACCGCTACGACGCAATGCAATACCGCCGCACCGGCAAAAGCGGCGTGCAACTGCCCGCCATCTCGCTCGGCTTGTGGCATAACTTCGGTGGCGTCGATGTCTTCGAGACCGGCCGCGCCATGGTGCGCCGCGCCTTTGACCTGGGCATCACCCATTTCGACCTGGCCAATAACTACGGTCCGCCGCCGGGCAGCGCCGAATCGAACTTTGGCGAAATCCTGCGCCTCGACTTCCACTCCCACCGCGACGAAATGATCATCAGTTCCAAGGCCGGCTGGGAAATGTGGCCCGGCCCCTACGGAAACTGGGGCTCGCGCAAGTACCTGCTGGCCAGCCTGGACCAGAGCCTCAAGCGCATGGGCCTGGAGTACGTCGACATCTTCTACTCCCACCGCCCCGATCCTGAAACTCCCATTGAAGAGACCATGTCCGCGCTCGACCAGGCCGTCCGCTCAGGCCGCGCGCTCTACGCCGGCATCTCCAGCTACAACCCCGCCGAAACCGCCGCGGCCGCCAGAATCCTGCGCCAGCTAGGCACGCCCTGCCTCATTCATCAGCCCCGCTACTCCATGTTCGATCGCTGGGTAGAGGACGGCTTGCTCGACGTGCTCGGCCAGGAGGGCGTCGGCGCCATCGCCTTCTGCCCGCTGGCCCAGGGCCTCCTCACCGACCGGTATCTGCACGGCATCCCCGCCGGTTCGCGCGCCTCCAAGCCGCACAGCTTCCTCAAGAAGAACGAGATCGACGAACATCGGCTCACGCAGATTCGCGCCCTCGGCGAAGTGGCCGCCCAACGCGGGCAGTCCCTCGCGCAGATGGCCCTGGCCTGGGTGCTGCGCGACGGCCGCATGACCTCGGCGCTGATCGGAGCCAGCCGCGTCGAGCAGATCGAGCAGAATGTGGCCGCGCTCGCCAACCTCAATTTCTCGGCCGGCGAACTTTCCGCCATCGACACGATTCTCAACCCTGCCGCCTGATTCCAACGCGGCAGGACGCAACCATGAAGTCGAACCAGCAGTCATGAATGCGAACCAGCAGTGAGGAGGAAGCCCGTGCAAGACCTGCGGCGGAAGGTGGAAGCTGAATTAGTGAACGGCATCCTGCCCTTCTGGCTCAACCACACCATCGACGAGCAATACGGCGGCTTTCGCGGCCAGATCGCGAACGACCTCACCAGCGATCCGCAGGCCCCCAAGGGGCTGATTCTCAACGCGCGTATTCTGTGGACCTTTTCCAAGGCCTTTAGCGTCTATCGCAACCCCCTCTATCTGGCCGCCGCCCGCCGCGCCTACGACTACATCTCCCGCTTCTTCTGGGACCGCGACTTTGGCGGCGTCTACTGGATGCTCGACTGCGAGGGCCGTCCGCTGGACACCAAAAAGCGCATCTATGGCCAGGCGTTCACCGTCTATGCGCTGGCCGAGTACGGGCACGCGACCGGCGATCCCGAAGCCGCAGCCCGCGCCCTGCGCCTCATGGAGCAGATCGAAACCGCGGGCCACGACGACCAGCACGGCGGCTACTTCGAAACCTACGAGCGCGACTGGACCCTGGCCGTCGACCAGCGCCTCAGCGAGGTGGACATGGACGAGAAGAAATCCATGAATACCCACCTCCATCTGCTCGAAGCCTATGCCGCGCTCCTGCGCCTGCGCGAGGAGCCGACCGTCCGCTTCCGGCTGCGGGAGCTGATTGAAATCTTCCTGCGCCGCATCCTCGATCCAGCCACGCGCCACTTCATCCTCTTCTTCGACGAGTTGTGGCTGCCGCGCTCCAACAAGGTCTCCTTTGGCCACGACATCGAGGGAAGCTGGCTGCTGTGCGAGGCTGCGGAGATTCTCGGCGATGCCGAACTCCTTGCCCGGGTGCGCGCGGTCGCGGTCCAGATGGCAGCGGCCGTCCTCGAGCAGGGAATCGACGCGGACGGCGGCCTGCTCTACGAGGCCGACCCCACCGGCATCATTGACAGCGACAAGCACTGGTGGCCGCAGGCCGAAGCCGTGGTCGGCTTCCTCAACGCCTGGCAGCTTTCCGGCCAGCATCGCTTCCTTCGCGCCGCCGAACGCAGTTGGGCGTTCATCGAAACCTTCATCGTCGATTCCCAGCACGGCGAATGGTTCTGGCTGGTCTCGAAATCGGGCCAGCCCGGCGCGGATTTGGACAAGGTCGGTCCCTGGAAATGCCCCTATCACAACAGCCGCGCCTGCTTTGAAGCCATGGAACGGCTCGACGGCGCGCAGCGCAGGCCCAGCCTGGCCCATGCCGCGGCAACCAACGGAGAACTGCAATGAATCCCTCGGCCTACAAGAAAGCCGTTCAGAGCCTTTTCAAGAATCAGGAGAAACTGCTCGCCCGCCGCAATCGCCTGTCGCCCGGCGGCAATGGAGTTTTCGACCGCTACGCTTTTCCGGTGCTCACCGCCGCGCATGCGCCGGTTTCATGGCGCTACGACCTCGACCGCGCCGCCAATCCGTTCCTCATGGAGCGCATGGGCATCAACGCCGTCTTCAACGCCGGCGCGCTGTTCCACGAGGGCAAGTTCCTGGTCGTCGCGCGCGTCGAGGGAGCGGATCGCAAATCGTTTTTCGCGGTGGCCGAGAGCACCAACGGCATCGACAACTTCCGCTTCCGCGATTACCCCATCCTCATGCCCGAAACCGCGGACCCCGACACCAACGTCTACGACATGCGTCTCGTCAAGCACCAGGACGGCTTCATCTACGGCCTCTTCTGCACCGAGCGCAAGGACCCCCAGACGCCGGAGTGGGACACCTCCTCGGCCGTTGCGCAGTGCGGCATCGCCCGCACCCGCGACCTCAAAGTCTGGGAGCGGCTGCCCGACCTACAATCCAAATCTCCGCAGCAGCGCAATGTCGTCCTCCACCCCGAGTTCGTCGATGGCAAGTACGCCTTCTACACCCGTCCCCAGGACGACTTCATCCAGGCCGGCAAGGGCGGCGGCATCGGCTGGGGACTGGCCGCGAGCATGGACCCCGCCGTGGTCGATGAAGAAATCATCCTCGACAACCGCGAATATCACACCATCCAGGAGGTCAAAAACGGCCTCGGGCCGGCGCCCATCAAAACCGCGCAGGGATGGCTTCACCTCGCCCACGGGGTCCGCAACACCGCCGCCGGCCTGCGCTACGTGCTCTACCTGCTGCTTACCGAACTCGACCGGCCCTGGGTCGTCACCCACAAGCCGGCCGGCTACTTTCTCGCTCCCGAGGGCGACGAGCGGGTCGGCGACGTCTCCAACGTCGTCTTCAGCAACGGATGGATTGAGCGCAAGAATGGCGATGTGTTCATCTACTACGCCTCCTCCGATACCCGGCTCCACGTGGCCACTAGCACCGTCCCCCGCTTGCTCGACTACGTGCTGCACACCCCCGCCGATCCCCTGCGCAGCCGCGCCTGCGTTGAGCAGCGTTATGCCCTGATCGAGAAGAACCGCGCCGTCCTGAACGCCATCAAAGCCCCCGCCGCGCGCCGCGCCGCGAAGAAAGCCGCGAAGCCCCAAAAAGCCAAGAAGCGGTAGTTTGCGGTGCTAGGGAATTTTTGCATTTGCTATAGACTTCCGTGCCCCATCCATTTCCGCGTTTTTTGCGGAAATGGGTGGGATACCGATGAAATCCAGGTCTACACCATTCCGGAAAATGCTCTAACTCGCCGCCGCCGCCCCCGGCCCGCCGGTGCGAAACACCTTGGGCACCCGGTCCTCCGCGGCAGGCAGGGCAGGGAAGGCCGCGTGCGGCTCCGTCTGATACCAATAAGCCGTGGTGTAAAAATCGTCGCTCCGGTGGTTCGCGTGCCCGTGCTCCATCGTCACCCGGAGCGATTTCTCAAACGTGATGGGGCTTTCGGTGTGCCAGCGGTAAAGGCAGTAGCGGCCGCCGATCCGCTCCGGGTCCACGATGTACGGCGCGCCCTGGTGCGGGTTGGCGAAGGCCTGGCCGCCAAAGTCCCACGCCCCGTTGTAGTAGTCCTCGGTTCCCGTGCCGTTGATCGTGGGCTGCCGATCGCCATCGATGAAAATCATGTCGTCGCCCTCCCCGAACCAGCCGTCCTGATTCTGTTCGACGGCGTGCGTGACGCCCACAAAATGCCCTTTGCCGGCCGCTTCCAAAAACACGTAGTTCCCCTCGCCGCTCAGGTTCTTGCGGTCGCCCACCCCAGGGTCCCAATTGTTCACCCAGTTGTCCGTCCAGCCCTTGCAGGGCGCGGCCTGCCGGTACTGCGCATGAAACCGGCCCACGTCCGCGGGCAGCGCGTCCAACGTCACGTAGTCAACGGCGAAGTAGAGGCTGTCGGTCCGCACCTTGCCCTCGTTGGCCACGCTCAGCCGCGCGGAACTCGAAAACGGCATTTTGAAATAGGCATTGAGCGCCTTGGCCGACGCCACCACCGTCAGTTCCGACTGGTAAACAAAGTACTCGCCCAGTCCCAGGCCGAAAAAGTCGCCGATCGGTACCTCGACCGATGGTGTCGCCTCCCCGTCCCACCAGGCCCGCAGCACCAGGTTCTTCAAGTGCATCCGGTCCTGCGAGTTGATGGTGAACCAGAGGTGCGTCACAACCCCCGCCCCTGTAATGTCCAGCAGCGTCGCCGCCTGGCCCGGCTCCACCGCCACCGCGTCGCCGTTGCCGCCCGTCCGGTCCCAGCTCGAGGAGCGGCGGGTCTTGTAGCTGCGCAGACGAGCCAGCGCCAGCAAATCCTCCGGCGCGGTCGGCTCCGGCTGTGCGGGCCGTTCCGCGGATTTGGCTGGCGTGCTGGCCGAGGCCTTTGCGGCGTTCAGGCCCAGCAGCCCGGCTGCCGAAACCCCGGCAACCGAAGCCATGGCGCCCAGCAGCCTGCGCCGTGCGGGTAGATTTTCATCAGGGTTGACGGGATACATGGGGCCGGTCCTCCTAAGCAGCTAATCGGGAAGCAAAACCTCGCCACGAATCCGGAAACCGATTCCGGAAACCGAATGGCAACAACGATTTCTAGCCTCAAGCCCTTTGGCCTGTCAAGCCGGCAAGGCGCGCCCCGTCCATCGTCCCTCACATCCGGGAACCGCCCGGCGCCGGCAGCGAAGATGCCCCCGGCGCCGGTCGGCGAAGCGGTTCTTTACTCTCCCCGCTCTTTCAGGTTGTGGCTGTCGGCAGCCGTCAGGGTCAGACCGTAGAGCTTCTTGAATTGCTCAATCTCCCCAACCGTCTGCTCTGAGAACGGCGCCTTGTTTTCAAACGCATGAAGCACGATGCCCTCCAGCAGGTCGCCGAGAGTCAGGTCTTTCTGCTCGGCAATGGCCTTCAGCACCTTCAGCAGGCGTTTTTCAATGCGCACACCGGTCTGCACGCGTTCAACTTCAATAGGTTTGCGATTCTGCGTTTCTTGAGCCATGGAACCCTCCGTACAACATTGGTACCAATGTACCACGGTACTTAACGCCGCGCAACAGAATTCCCCGCCCGCTGCTGAACCTTGGCCCTGGCTCGCGGAGCGCCGACAGGCCGTCCTCGTCGCTTTTCACCTGCTGCGCATCGCACGGCTCATGAAGCGGCAAAGTCCCTGCTCAAGCCCGCGCGTGCCCATCTCGCACAGGCGCCGGAAGAGTCAACAAAATCCTTTTGCCGCCCGCTCGCGCCGTTCGCCTCACCCCGGTCTAGCCTGTTATGGTCAGGGAGGAAACTCTGGATGAATCCCCCTTAGGAACCCGCGAGCATGGGTAAGCGTTGGCGAATCCGGATACTCTTGTTCCTGGCCGTTCTCGGCCCCGGATTCATTACCGCCAACGTTGACAACGACTCCGGCGGCATCCTCACCTACTCCCAGGCTGGCGCGCAGTACGGCTATACCTTGCTGTGGACCATGATTCCCATCACCATCGCCCTCATCGTGGTGCAGGAAATGTGCGCCCGCATGGGCGTGGTCACCGGCAAGGGTCTCAGCGACCTCATCCGCGAGGAGTTCGGCCTTCGCCTCACCTTTGTGCTCATGGTGCTGCTGGTGGTGGTCAACTACACCAACGTGGTCACCGAGTTCATCGGCATCGCCGGCTCCATGCACCTGTTCCATGTCACCAAGTTCATCTCCGTGCCCTTCTGCGCCGCCCTGGTCTGGACCATGGTGGTCAAGGGCAACTACAAGAGCACGGAAAAAATCTTCCTCGTGGCCTCGGTGGTCTACATCGCCTACATCTTCGCCGGGGTGCTCTCCCAGCCCAGTTGGCACGACGCCATGCTGGCCACCGTGCAACTGCCGGCCCGCTCGGTGTGGAGCGACAAGGCCTATATGTACATGGCCGTCGGCGTGGTGGGCACCACCATCGCCCCGTGGATGCAGTTCTACCTGCAATCGTCCATCGTCGAAAAGGGCATCCGCGTCAAGGACTACGCCGCCTCGCGCCTCGATGTCATCGTCGGCAGCTTGTTCACGGACATCGTAGCCTGGTTCATCATCGTGGCCTGCGCCGCCACGCTCTACGTCCACGGCATGGGCGCCATCCAGGTCGCCTCCGACGCCGCCGAAGCCATGCGCCCCCTGGCTGGCGACTACGCCTTCATCCTCTTCGCCTTCGGCCTCTTCAACGCCTCGGTCTTCGCGGCCTCGATTCTCCCGCTTTCGACGGCCTACACGGTCTGCGAGGGCCTGGGCGTCGAGTCCGGCGTGGACAAAAAATTCAAGGAAGCTCCGTTCTTCTACTGGCTCTATACCCTGCTGATCGCGGGCGGCGCGCTCACCGTGCTTCTGCTCCCCGATGCGCAACTGATCAACGTGGCCATTCTTTCGCAGGTGCTCAACGGCGTTCTGCTGCCGGTCGTCGTCATCCTCATGCTGATGCTGATCAACCGCGCCGACTTGATGGGCGAGCACAAGAACTCCCGCCTCTGGAACGTCATTGCCTGGGCCACCAGCCTCATCGTCATCGGCATGACCATGGTCATGCTCTGGGGCATGATGCCAGGGCATTGAGGTCAGGCGTTTCAATCTGCACGCCCAATCTCAGGCCGGCAAGGAGAAGAATGAAGTTACCGAACGGAGAGTCGGCGATTGTCGAGATTGAGAAACTGCGAGACTATTGCCTCAGTTCGGGGCATCCCCGCGGACGGCATAAGGCGCGTGTTTTTCAGTCTCTCCTGGGGATGACCGCCACTGATGCGGAGGAACTTCGCGCAGTGCTGATCGGCGCGGCCCGGAAAGAAGACGCCACACTGGGAGATTCCGATCGGTATGGCGTCCGGTACCTAATGGACTTTGAGTTGAGCCGCGGCGAGCGCACAGCCAGCATTCGCAGTTGCTGGATCGTCCGAAGCGGCGAGATCGCTCCGCGTTTTGTTACTTGCTATATTCTTTGAGGTAAGGGAGGTATGGGCCAGATGGAGCTTCTTTCCGAAGTAGCTGTGCTCAACGATATGCCCGAAAAGGGACTTGTTCGCGGTCAGGTTGGAACCGTCGTCGAACTGCTCGCCCCCTCTGTTGCCGAGGTCGAGTTCAGTGACGATCAAGGGCGCACCTACGCGATGGTCGCCTTGCGGGCAGAAGAGTTGATTCGTCTCCACCACCGCCCCTACGAACGGGTGGCATAGGAACGGCGTGGGACTTCGCGTCAAGCGGTACGCGCTGCGCTCAAAGGCAAGTGCTGCGCGCACCCGCCACATTTCTCCGCCACGCGCTACGGCCGCGCTGAATCTGCCCCCGCGCGCTTTTTCTCTTCGCTGGCCCGGCGCGTCTCCATCGCCTTGGTCCGCCACTCATACGCTTTGGCCAAATCGTCCAAACGGGCCGCCTCGTTGCCCCAGTCCACATCGGCCTTTCTCCGGTAGACCAGGTTCAGGTAGGCCATGGCGTCGTCGTAGTCGGGCCGGTTCACCACCGCTTGCTTAAGATATTCCAGGGCTTCCTCGACCAGCGCGCCATTCTGCGCCCCGATGGCCTTCATCACCCCCGCCGGCGCCGCGGCATTGCCCTCGCCGTCGTCGGTGAAGCCGGCTCCAATCAGCGCCTTGAGCGCGTTCTGGTGCGCCTCCGTCCAGTCGATCACGCCGATCGTGTAAGCCGCCTCGGGGTCATTGGGGTCCTCGACCAGCACCTTCTTCTGCCATTCCTTGGCGTCGTCCAGCTTCTTGATGCTGTACTCGACTCCCGCAATCTGCTTCATGGAATTCACATCGTGCGGGTCCTTGTCCAGAACCTGCTGAAAAATGTCGATCGCCCGCTCCGCGACCTTCAGGTTCTCCGCCGTATCCAGCCCCGGCACCACGTTCTGCGACAGCGCGGTAGCCAGGTACCTCTTGGCCATCAGAGAACTTGGGGCAAGCTCCGCCGCCTGCTGGAAATGTTGGATCGCTTCATCGTAGCGGGCGCTCTTGTAGGTCTCGACTCCCTTGTTCAACTCGTCGCGAACCTCAAGTTCCATTGAAGGGGGATTCGCGGCGTCGGCCGCCGGCGTTTGCCCCGCGGCCCGAACACCAGCAGCCGACAACATCAGAAAAGCAGCGACAACAAGCTTCAGGGAGCGGCAGAAAGCGTGGGTGTCGAACATATTTCACCTCGAACGGCCAAACTGGATGTCCTTCGATTGCGGAATCCATGATAGTTCAATCTCGGGCATTTCAAGATTTCCCCTCAGCATTTCGAATGGGGCGAACGAGCCCGGCTATTGCCCGTGCCGCTCCCAGAACACAGCCGGGGTCACAATGGGATACCACTCACCCAGCGCGAGCAAATCTTTGTCTCCGGTAACAAGGTAGTCGGCCTTCGCGGCGCGCAGGGTTCCCAAAACCAGTTGATCGGCCTCGTCCCGCAATCTTTCATCCAATTCGGCGCTGGGCTCAACCATCTCCGCCAAGAACAGGAAGCTGTCTGCCAGATCGCGGATTTCAGAGGGGCTGAGCGAGATGCGGGGCAGCCGTGGCAGCACTCGAATCATCTCATCCAGAATGTACCGCGACAGTACCAAATCCACTCCGCCCTGACGCCACGCGCCCAGGATGCGTCCCGGAATGCTGCCTGGATATGCCAATCCCGACACCAGGACGTTGGTGTCCAAAACCACACGTACTCCCGCCATCAGCCGCGCCGTTCCTGCGCGATTGTCGCGTCAATCTCCGCCATGCCCTGGTCGGCTGGCACGTCCACATAAGCCTCGGCAACCCGGTTACTCAATTGGTCAAATCGCTCGCGCATCACGCGAATGCGCGCAAAAAGATCGGCGCCCACCAGGGCGGCAACGGGTTTGCCATCCTTGCTCACCACAATACTGTCGTTCCGATACTGCACCTGATTGAGCATCTCTCCCAGGTTTTGACGAAATAGAACTGCGCTCACCTCGGTAACCATTGCGACCTCCAGTCATTATGACCATTATGACCATAATGACGCATACGGAGGATTCTGTCGACCCGTACACCCTGATCGGCCCAGCCCCGCTCTCTCCCCCGGTAGAAGATTCTCACGCTACAATCGGGTCGGCGGCGCAACCGTCATACCTGTCTCTTTGTCTCGCCGCCCAAAAGAGAGGCTTCCCATGCCGATCGCCAAAACCAAGAAGGAACTCCTTGAGGCCATCGAAACCGAGTACCGCCTGCTCAAGAAATGCATCGGCGGGCTCGGCCCCGACGAGAGAGAGCTTCCGGGGGTCTGCCACGAATGGTCCGCCAAGGATGTCATGGCCCACCTGGTTGAATGGAAAAAGATGTTCCTCGGATGGTACGCGGAGGGCCTGCGGGGCGGAAATCCGCGCACTCCCGCCGAAGACCTGAAATGGACTCAGACGCCCGCGCTGAATGATCGTATCTACCGGAAGTGGAAGGACGAGAGTTTCGCGGTCATCCTCGCCGAGTTCGAGTCGGCCTACGCCGAGATGCTGGAGCTGACCCGTTCAATCTCCGAGGAGAAGCTCTTTCGTAAAGGCCTCTATCCCTGGCTGCGCGTGTGGCCGCTGGCAAGGTGGATCGCGGCCCAGACCAGCAGCCATTACCGTTGGGCGAGAACCCGGATCAGAAGATGGGCCAACCGCCGCAGGCTGCAACCAGCTCTGCCCAAGCCTGCCCCGATTGAAGTCGAACGCCCCCCTGCCCTGCCGAAGGCGCCTACAGCAGTTTTCCAGCGGCAAGATCGCGGATAAGCCCGCGGTCGGCGGCCAGAAAATCGTAGCCGGCCAGGTCTTCCAGGCGAACCCAGCGCACCTGGTGGTAGATGCGGCCCTCGATTTCGCCGGCGAATTCGTGTACGGCGAAAAATTGCAGATCGACCGCGCCGCCGTGCCGGTAATTGTGGCGGACGCGAGTCACCGCCGGCCCGATGGTGGCGCGAATCCCCAGCTCCTCGTCCAGTTCCCTGACCAGCGCCTGCTCGGCGCTCTCGCCGGCTTCGATCTTGCCGCCAGGAAATTCCCACTGCAGCGCCATGGGCTGATCGGGGCGTCGCTGGCCGATCAGAACTTCGCCGCCGCGGACAATCAGCGCCGCCGCCACAAAGCGCAGAGCGGGGCCGGAAGAGCGGCCATTCAAATTTTGCTGGGCTTCTCCCACGCTTCTAGTGTAATCGCACCAAAAGGGATGCAGAGTTGGAACCTGCATCCCTGGCTTTGTCGGGGTGAAAACGGCGTAGCCGCTCTCGCGAAGGAGCTTGCTTCCTGGCGGCAGGCTATTCCCCCGCCACAGCCGCTACGGCGCCCTCGGCGGCCTGCGGCACAAAGTAGCCCCAGCCGTTCTTGGCCGCCGCCTCCAGCAGTGCCGGCGAGGGGTTCACCGGGAACGGATTCCGCGCCATTTCCAGCATCGCCAGGTCGTGGACCGAGTTGCCGAAGACCGCGTCGGGCCGCTCCAGGCCCACGCGCTTGAGCGCCGTGGCCTTGCCCGCGTCGGTCGGCACGTCGAGAATCTCATGCGAAATGAGCCCCTGCGCCACCCGCACCTCGGCGGCCAGTACATGCTCTTCGGGGATGCCGAACAACCGCACGCCCTCGGCCACCACCCACTTGTTGGTGGAGCTCACGGCCCACAGTTCCACGCCGACTTGGCGCAGCGTGTCCACCAAGGCGGCCATCTCGGCGAAAACCCGCGGCTGCACGAACTCGCTCACATAAAGCGCGGCTGCGGCCCGCAGCTCCTGATCGCGGAGCCCTCCGTAGATTTGCACCATCTCGCCGCAGATCGCCAGTTCGCTGATCCTGCCGGCCAGGTAGGCGCGGTAGCGGGTATCAATGGAGTCGCTGGTGGAGCGCGAAACCAGCCCCTGCTCCAGAGACCACACCATGAAGCCATAGCCGGAATCGCCGCTCCACAGCGTTCCATCGCAATCGAAGACCGCAACCTTGGGGTTGCTGGCCAGAACCACCCGCTCGAATTCCGGAGCGGTCCATCTGGGAATTTCAATCTGCGTGCGTGTCAAGCGTTCCTCAATCCTGCTCTAAGTGCTTCCAATTCTATTTTCGTCCAAATGGCGCGGTTTTGCACGTGAACGTTTAGAGAAGCGCCCAGCTTGGCAACACAATCAATCACTCGCAGGCAAATTCAGAGCGCGGCCGCCGACAGTTTTCCGCCCCTGCGCGCTTGCATCGGCCTTGCGGCTTTCCTCAGAGGTTTCCGCGCAGCCGTGGTGAGGCTGACGTTCATATTGAGACGATCGGAGTAGTACAGCAGCTTCTCGATGCTCACCTTGGCGATCTTGCCCTGCAGCAGGTTGCTGATGGAGGGCTGGTACTCATCGAGAAGGTCCACGAGTTGCCGCTGCCCATAGCCCCGCCTGTCGATTTCACGCAGGATGGCGTCGAGTAGGTCAGCTTTGATCTTGAGGGCTGAAGCCTCGGCGCGGGTGAAACCGAGATCGTCGAGAACGTCGCCTTTGGTGATGTGGGTTGGCTTGGTGGTCATTGGCTTTTTCCTTCTTCGCGCAATCGCTGGTGAACAGCCTTCAGCCGGTCTTTCGCAATTTCGATGTCCCGCCGGTCCGTCTTTGCGCTGTCCTTTTCAAACGCATGGAGCACATAAATCACCCCATGAATCTGTGACAGATACATAACCCGATACCAGGTTCGGGCGTCGTCGGTTTTCAATTCCCACACGCCCTTGCCAACCGAAGCCATGGGCCGGACGCCACAGCGAGGGAGCTCGCCCTTCTGGAGCCTGCGCAGGGAAAAGCCCAAAGTGCCCTTCACTTCGGAGGGAAAGGCGCTGAGGACTTCCTTGGAGTCGCCTTCCCACGCGATTTCGGCCAGCGGCTTGCTCATCTTGCCCCGCTTTCGAAATTATACAACATTTCCTATATGTCCCATCTTGATCCCCGGCCATTTTAGACAGTTTTCCGCCCCCACGCGCTCTCCTCGGCCTTGCCGATCTTGCCTCTCTAAAGCGTCTTGGGTTTGAGCGGGGTCATGCGACGGATGCCGACATGCAGGCGGACCATCTCGCCGGGTTGCGCATGAACGGGGAAGATCGCGGTTGAGCCCGTATAACGATTTGGCTGCGGGTCGGAGTCCACCATCCAGCCCTTCGGCACGGTCCGCTCGACGAGAAAAACCACATGATTCTCCGAAGGGTTTTGCAGCACAAAGGTCTGCTCGTTGACCTCCACGTGCCAGCGCAGAAGCTGGTTGCCCTCAATGCGTTCCTCTTCATGCTGGGAGGAGTGCGTCCCTTCGAGGCTGCAGATGGCGTCATCGCGGAAGGGCTTGCTTTTTCCGGGGCGCACAGGCAACGAGGGGTTGGGGACAATGCGGCAATCCCCGCCGATGTGGATCTCCGTGGCCACATCCGGAGCCGCGGAGTGATCGTAGACCGGACGGGCAGGGGCCCGAGCCGCTTGCTGGGCGTGCTGGACGGGGGATGTCGCAGCCGTGGCCAGGCAAAAAACGACGAGGAGAAACGACGGACGGCGCATCATGCGCCGAGCTTAGCACCAGAGAGGTCGGCGCGTCATGAACTCGGAGCGGTCTGGGCGTGAAAATGGTTCCAGATGGTCTCTGCTGTCTTGCGCGGAACAACCGCGGCGAGCGATTCGGCCGTTGCCTGCTGCACGTCGCGCAGGCTGCCGAAGTGGGTCAGCAGCCTCTGTCTCGTCTGCGGGCCGACGCCGGGAATGTTCAGCAGTTCCGAGTCGCGGTCCCGCATGGCGCGGCGCTGGCGATGATAGCCGATGGCGAAGCGGTGGCTCTCGTCGCGGATCAGTTGCACCAGGTGCAGCACCGGCGAACGGCGGTCCAGAACCACTGGCTCATCTTCATTGCCGTAGAGGTAAATGATCTCCTCGCGCTTGGCGATCGAGGCCAGCGGCTGGGTGGTCAGGCCGAGCGATTCCAGAGCCTCGGCGGCGGCGTGAAGCTGGCCCAGACCGCCATCCACCAGAACCAGCGAGGGCATGGATTGCGCCTCGCCGTTCTTGTCCTTTTCTTCCAGTAGCCGCCGGTAGCGGCGCGTGACCACCTCGCGCAGCGAGGCGAAATCGTCCACCCCGAGCACGGTCATCACCTTGAACTTGCGATAGGCCTGCTTGTTCATCTTGCCGTCTTCCCAAACCACCAGCGAGGCCACGGTTTCCGAGCCCTGGATGTGGGAGATGTCGAAGCACTCGATGCGGCGCGGCAGCTCCGGCAGCAGCAGCGCGTCGGCCAGCGCCTCCTGAATGGCCTTGCGCGAAGGCTCCAGGACGCGGAAGCGCTGGATGTAGGATTGCTTGGCGTTCTGCCCTGCCAGATCCACCAGCGAACGCTTTTCGCCGCGCAGCGGAACGGCCAGCTCGATGCGGTGCCCGGTCCGCTCGGTCAGCAGCGCCGCCAGGGCTTCGCGGTCGTCGAAGTCGGTCGGCACCAGAATCGAGCGGGGAACGTATTGCTGGTCGATGTAGAGCTGCTTCAGCAGCGCGGAGAACACCGAGCCGGCGTGGAATGGCGTCTCGCGATCCGGGGAAGTTTCCGCTTGGCCATCATTTCCCTCGGCGGCTAAAGCCCCATGCTCTTCTTGGGATTCTTGCGGCGCGGCTGAAGCGGTGTCCTCACGCGACAGGGAAGCGGGAGATTCAGCAAGCTCAGGAATCGCGGGTTCCAACAGATCCGGCAGGTCTTCCCAGAAAAACTCGCGACGGTCGACAATCTTTCCGGCGCGCACATGAAACAAGTTGACCGCCAGCGACCCAGCTTCATAGTGATAGCCGAAGACGTCGGCGTCGTCGCCCTGTTCGGTGGTGGCGATGCGCTGCTTTTCCTGGAGCTGGTGGACCGTCCCCAGTTGGTCGCGCAGCCGCGCGGCGGCCTCGAACTGCTCCGCCTCGGCGGCGGCCAGCATCCGCGCGCCCAGCGTGCGCTCCAGCTCGGCATGGCGGCCTTCCAGAAAAAGCTGCGCGTCCTTGACGGCGGCGGCGTAAGCCTCGGGGGTGGTCAGGCCCTCCACGCACGGGCCCAGGCAGCGATGGATGTAGTACTGCAGGCAGGCCCGGGGATGGTAGCGGGACAGATCGACCTTGCAACTGGGGATGAGAAAGCTGCGGTGGATCAGCTCCACGATCCGGTAGGCTAGGTTCCCGGGAAAGTAGGGGCCGTAATAGGCCGCGCCGTCCTTGCGCAGCCGGCGGGTGACAAAAACTTTAGCAAAGCGGTCCCCCAGCGTCAGCTTCACGTAGGGGTACGTCTTGTCGTCCCGCAGCAGGATATTGAAGCGGGGATGGCGCTGCTTGATGAGGTTGTTTTCCAGAGCCAGCGCCTCGTGCTCGTTGGCCACCAGGATGTAGTCCAGGTCCACCGCCTCGCGCATCAGCGAGCCGGTCTTGGCGTTGGCCTGGGAGGCTTCAAGCAGGTAGGAGCGAGCCCTCGAACGCAGGTTCTTGGCCTTGCCCACATAGATCACCTCGCCCTCGGCGTTTTTGTAGAGATACACGCCGGGCTGGGTCGGCAGGGTGCGGATTTTCTCGTAAAAGTCCATGGCGGCTGCGCTCGAACTTAGGATAGCGGGTCTGACGGCTCGGAGCAGGGCTCGGGGGCCAGCCGCAGAGGCCTTGGCTCCTCCCCCGGCGGCATCCAACCGCCGCCTGCTCCCTGGTCCCTAGTCCCTAGTCCCTAATCCCTAACCCCT